>Ga0307928_10000533_pt1 | contig 28586 bp, 57 predicted proteins | sample AceLakmetagen232_FD_201815 | JGI IMG/M metagenome (GOLD analysis project Ga0307928, IMG submission 201815) | Saline water microbial communities from Ace Lake, Antarctica - #232 | ecosystem: Environmental > Aquatic > Non-marine Saline and Alkaline > Saline | place: Antarctica: Ace Lake... | reverse complement strand
TATCAACACCTGCACCTACAGTTACATTGTCTCCTAATGCTGCACCTGTTACTGTTATATCTTTTGATTCAGATGATACAGCTTTTACTACTTGTGCAGTCCATGTTGAACTTACTAAATCAATAGCACCACCTGTTTCATTTGCCAATACAATAGTCACTGTGTCTGTTCCTGTTACTGTTGCTGTTACAATTAAATCAACAACATCAATGCCTGCACCAACTGTTACGCTATCTCCTAATGCAGCACCTGTTACTGTTATATCTTTAGATTCTTGAACACCATCTGCTAAATTACCTGGTTCCCATACTACAGAACCTGCCAATATTGATGCAGGTAAATTTACAGGGTCCCATGTATCACTACCTGTTAATATTGAAGCAGGTAAACTTGTAGGGTTCCATGTATCACTACCTGTCAATATTGAAGCAGGTAAACTTGTAGGGTCCCATATTACATCGCCTTTCAATATTGAAGCAGGTAAACTTGTAGGGTCCCATACTGCCGTTGATGATAATGAACCATCTGCAGTTACAAATGTGCCGCTTAATTCAATTTTATAATCACCATCTCCTGTTGCACCAACAATTAATCGTGATGGTAATGCGTATGTACCTGTTGCCTCATCTGGCACGAAATTTGCATCTGTTACAAAACTTGTAGTAGATGTTATTTCTGTAACTGTTTGAATTGCATTGTGATTTATTATACCCGTTATTGTTATTATGTCACCTACAACTAATGCGTGTGCGGCAGTTGTAGTGTATTTTGTTTTAGCTACGTCTGCAACAGCGTATGTTTCTATTGCCGTAATATCATTAGCTGTTTTACCTGCGTTGAATGTTATTGGTGCAACAACTTTGTCTACTGCAAAGCCTGTAAATGCGTGAACTATATTTGTTGTATTAATAGTATATGCACTACCGCCAACAATTTTCATTGCGCCATATACTTCTGTATCTGTTAATGCAGATACAGTGTATATTGCTGTGCCTGCCGCATTTCTTATTGATATTGAATCACCTGTATTTTTTAAATCGTCGATTAGGTCATATACGATTAAAGCATTTATTGTTGCCTGTGCAACACATAATACTCTAATAGCCGCCATATTAATGCGTTGTTCTGCACCGGTGGCTATTGTTATTACTTTGTATAAAGTATTTTCATTCATAATAATTTAATTTTATTTATTTAATTCTTAAAATTGTTACTACTTCTGGGCCATTGTCGTCATATTCGATGACATGGTTTTGATATTTTTCTAAAGTAGATATTGTCAACATATTTTCTTCTGTTTCTATTCCTTTTGATTTAAGATAATTTACTATACTTTGATATGCGTCTACTTCGATTGTTTTGCCTGTTTGAGTATCATATATAGTGTGTACTACTGGTATTTTTTCGCCGAAGAGTTCGTTGAATGCTTTTTCTACTTCTGATTCGCCGTGTTTTTCCATCAATGCTTTTAATTTGCTGATGGATTGGTATGCTATTGTTTCGTCTACTTGTTGTCCTTCAAGTAGTAATTGTCTTTCGTTTAACAAATTCCATGTTTCTTCTGTAAATACTTGGTCATATTCAGATTTTGCCATTTCTGTGTCAATTTCATCTAATGACATTTTATTGATTGTGTCGGAGTCTAATGAAATTAGGTCTGATTTTTCTTGTTCTCCTATTTTTTTGTCATATAAATCTGCCGCGGCAGATACATCGTCTGGATTAATTTCGTCTACTTCTGTTTCTTCAGTTTCCATAATACATTTAACTATATGGTCTTTCATTTCATATCTGTCACCTGGTTTAAGTGCATTTATCGTGTCAACATCTTTTTGGTCATATTTATTTTCTAATGTAAAATATTCTATATCATAAATTTCTGTCAATTGTTCATATGTTGGAGGAGTCCATGTGCATTCGTATTTTTGTGTGTTCATTTTATTTATATTTTTATAACTTACAATATACTAATTATTTATAATATCTGAAAATTTATAATAACCTATTTATTAACAAGTTATCAACAATCTTTTATCTTATCTATTAAGAATTTATTTGTATCTATAACTTTATCCTTTTTTGCAACTTGTATCGTTCTATGTATCTTTACACCAACACTATTTACAACCTGGTTAATTTCTGTATCACTTGCATTTTTACCAAATTCTTTCAATAATTCATTTCTTACGTGGTCATTTGCTGATCGTTCTGATGTTAATTCCATGTATTGAATATTTTTTATATTGTTTTTACTTTTATATGTATCGAATTTGCCACCACCTTTTCTGCGTGATGCCAATAACCATGATAATATATTCTCTATTAACATTAATAAAGAATTGTTTTTTGCTGATGGATATACACGCAATATTATTTCAATCATAGCTGTACCAATTACACATATTTCGACCCAATTTAGTTTGATATAAGCTATTATTTGTTGAATGGTTATGCTTGTTCCAAATAATCCATCTTGTGCAATTAAACACAATGGAAATACTATCAATAAGCTAATCAATAGTAACTGTATTTTTATTTTTTTCATCTTGTATAAGTTTTTTAAAATTATTAGTAAATGTTGTAAATTTTTTATCTAAATTTTTTGATATTATACTGTCTATGTCATGTTTTGTTACCATTCTTTCTTTAAATAGTATCAATGTATTGTTTATGGATATATTTGATAGCATTGCATCTTTTGCCTTTATTTTTAATTCAGCTATATCCAATTTTACATATTCTATTTCTTTATCTTGTAGTGCGTCATCAACATCTTTATTTGATGTCCATCTAAATGCAAGTATTGCCACAGGAATGGTAATTACTGTAAATACTATTAATGTTATTTTAACTATTGTGTTCAACTTCGTATATTTTTAATCCAATTTGTTCCATATAATCTGCTATTTGTGCAGGATAACATTCTATATGATTTATATCTGTCATAAGTTCATAATATATTTGTACGAATTGACATGATATCTGTGAACAAGTATGTCTATCCTTTTTATTTCTCTTTCTACCTATCCATAAATCTTTATTAAATAGTTTTACAGATAATGAATTTATTTTAAATGATAATATGTCTAAATATGCGTAATTTGTCAATCTATCATCACTTGCTTTTGTCAATGAATATTTCAGTAATGCAAATTTACTTTTATCACTTAATTTTGGCATTTTGCATACATAAACTTTTTTATCATTATATTCTTTACTGAATATGTTAATGTCAAATACACCTGGATAGTCTTCTTCTCCTGTACATAAGATTGAGTCATCTGTTGTTGACTCTGACATATTGATGTACCATCCTACATGATTTTTATCCCAATTGATAAATTTCATATCTTTTTGAGCCTTTTTTATTCCTTTTGCGATTTTGTTTGTGCCAGATAGGAATAATAGGTCGCCTGTTTCTATTTTGCTTGGATGTATTTTTATGCTCATAATAATATTGTTATAATTTATTTAAAATATATGAGCGTTTGTGCCATCGACATATATACTTCTAGCATCATTATTTACAGTAATAATAGCACTTGCACCACCATCAATAGTACCGCCACTTTCAAGTGTTATTGTAATATTATTTGCCCCTGCACCACCACCTTCATCTTTAATTATAAATATACGTGGATTATCAGTTGAACCTGTTGCAACATCTTCTGTTGATATTGTAACTGCCCTATCTGCACCTGTGCTTGTAATAGCAATAATATAATCTTCGGTTAATATTGAAGGGTTATAGTCCGTAGCACTTGTTGTTCTGTGTCTAAAATTTGCACCTGCAACCTTTAAATTATCATTAATTGTTAATGTATTAGTACTAAAATCACCATCCAATAAGGGAGTATTTGTTTGTGAATTATCTATCATCAGTCTGTTAGAAGTTGAATTAGTATATCCCGTTTCACTACCAAGGATAACGCATCCACTCATTGGTTGAGATTGGGTTCCAGCATAAGCTCCTATTACAACATTTCTTTTATATGTATGTGCTCCGACCAAAACTCCCATACCAAAAACAGCATTACTATCTGCATCTGTAGTATTAACAAGAGAATTATTTCCAAATGCAGTGTTGGAACTACCTGTCGTACTCGCCTTTAATGCCTGCGTGCCAAATGCAGTATTATTTGTACCTGTTGCATTAAATCTTCCACATTCTTTACCAAAAAAACTATTTGCACTTCCTTCTGTATTACTTTCTCCTGCCTTTCTTCCTACAAAAGAGTTTGAAAACCCTGTAGTATTACTAATACCAGCACTTTCACCAATAAAAATATTATTACTTCCTGTTGTATTTGCATTTCCTGCTAAATATCCAATAAAAACATTTTGTTTACCACTAATATTTGAAAGTCCTGTTTGATAACCAAGAAAAGTATTATAGTTACCTGTATTATTTGTTCCTGCCTGATAACCTAAAAATAATCCAAAATTTGTTGGATTAAATTCAATTAAATCTTTTACCTGAAATACATTATTGGGATTATTCAATCCTATCCCTACACTATCGTCTAAACTTGTCAGGTACACTAAGTCATTTGTATTAGACCATAATCCTGCACCACTTGGAATATCTGACGTTAATGCAATTGTACCTGTAGCATTTTGATATGTTTGTATGACATTAGAAGTTGGGGGCGTTGCTTTTATATCTAATGTATTAACTCCATTGATATATCTAATAAAATTGTCTTTCAAATCTAAAAAGTCAGCACCTCCTGCCGTATAATATATGACACTTCCAGTTGCCATTGTGATACCATGGTCAACAGTCATTCCTGCATCTGTTTCGATTAAAAGACTGTAAGCATCAGAATTAATTACAATATTTCCTGAATTAGTAGAAATACTTTGTATATCCCCGCTTTCATCTGATAAAAATAGTGTATTGCCATTTATATCTATATTACCTGCTACATCCAACATTTCAGTTGGGGAGGCTGTACCAATACCAATACTATCTGTTATAGTGGTTGGGTAAATGCTTCCATCTGTTTTGTCCCAGTAAGTTGTAGGTAATACACCGTCTACATAAGTTTTAATAGCTTTTTCTGTTACAAGAGCATCATCACTATCATCTGCCAAAGTTCCATCTGTGCTAAATTCGTTAACTGATGTGCCTGTACCTAAAAGTAATGAACTTGTAATTTCTGCTGTTCCATGAACAAATAAATTTGCACCTGGTGTTGTGTCTATACTTAAACGGTAGTTTATTCTTAAAAAATTATTGTTAAATTCACCATAAATTAAAGCATCAGAACTATCAGCATTTGAATTCTCAATATATAATTTATTAGAACCATTTGCATCGTTATAACCTGCTTTAAAACCTAACATGGCATTCAAACTTCCTTTATTTAGATATCCTGTCCTATATCCAACAAATACATTAGAATCTGCACCATATCGTCCTGCAAAACTTCCAATATTAACATTATATCCGCCTGTACTATTATATGCTGCATCATAACCCATATATGTATTATATTCACCTGTTGTATTATCTGCACCTGCAGAAAAACCAAAACAAGAATTATATTTTCCTGTTGTATTCTTATATCCTGCACTAAATCCAACAAAAGTATTTCGTTCGCCAGAATTTACTGTTCCAACTAAATATCCTGCATGATAACCTATATTAGTGTTATATGATGTAGTAGTAACTGTTCCTCCTGTACTATTGCCTATATTTGTATTATATGTTCCTGTTGTATTGGCAAGACCTGCGTGTTGTCCTACAAATACATTAGATGTTCCTGTTGTATTATCATATCCTGCACGATGCCCTATAAATGTATTTCTTGAGCCTGTTGTATTTTGCCAACCTGCACGATGTCCTATAAATGTTAATCCATTTCCTGTTGTAGTTTCACCATTAAGGTAACCTATAAATGTATTGCTATCTGTCACATTAAATTTTACCAAATTTTTAACTTGAAATGAGCTAATAGGATTAGACATACCTACACAAAGTGTATCTTTAATATACGCCCATCTAATTCCTGCAGAATCTTGTACTATTAATCTGCCCTGGTAATTTGGTTGTCTATAATTATTTGGACCAATATTCACAGGTATTAATACATTTTGTGAAAACATCATCATTGTAGTTATAAATAATAATGATATTGTAAATAGTTTTTTCATATTATATTTAGTTAAATTCAATAGATATAACTGCATCTGTTATCGTGCCAATTACACCTATTAATGTTATAGTATTTATATCTTTATTTTCCCAATCAAATGGTATATTAGTGCCTGCTGCATCTCTTATTGTCACATCAATTGCAACAATACCTGAACTGTGTACAACATCAATATCTGCGCCACCACCACCTGTTAATGTTTGAGTTATAACTATCGCAGTTACAATAGTTGATGTACCAGAACCTGTTGCCACAAGATTAAATTTTCCTGTTAATATGTTAAGCCGTTGTCTATATAATATTGACATAATTGTTTAACTTAATAATGTATATGTTAATGCTGCTCTATTATTCCATATGTTATCTGCACTTTGATTACCGTCTGCCCATCCATATATTGGAAATCCACCTGTTGCGTCTTCTACTAATATTGCGAATTTTGCTTCGCCACCATTAGTTGGAACATCTGATTTATCATAAAATCCATGAAATGTTTTATTTGCCACAGTATGGTCATCACTTGCGTACGGTAACATTGGTGTGCCATTGGAACCCATTGGTGTAAATCCTTGTTGTCCATCTAATAATTGCATTATACGTGCAAGATATTGTCTTTCTTTTTGTTGTGACAATATCTTATTTGACTCAAGGTCTGCTATTACATTATCTAATGGGTCTACATACATAATTTATTGATTTATAGGAATTTTTCCTCTTAATTTTGTTTCTTTTTTTTCATTATCAAAATCTAATGCGGGCATTTCATCTTCGTTTTCTATTTCATCTAATGCGGGCATTTCTTCTTCATTATTTTCTTCTGTATCTAATGCGGGTATTTCTTCTTCATTATTTTCTTCTGTATCTTTTTTCATTGTATCAAATGTTTCTATATTCTCATTTTCATTTATCATGTTTGTTACATCTGTACTTGATGCTTTTTCCCCTTTTAATTCATCTATTTCGAATTTAGATACATCTTGTTGCACTGCTCTTATTAGATTTATTTTATCTACAAATTCTTGATATTGTATATTCTTATCAAAATCAATTATCTGTGGACTTTTTATTTCTTTTATCATTATATTATTTATGCCATCATATAATGATAATCTTATTCCTGAGTCATTTATTATATATGTATTACCATCATATACATCTATTGATGATTCAAATAATACACAATATCCTTTTATATTATTCTTTTTAATTGATACATTACCAAAAAATAAATCTTTAAATTTTAAATTAGTAGTAACACCATTCAATACAACCATTACATGGTCTATATTTGATTTTATATCTAAAACATTGTCAAACATGAATAATTTCTGTTTAACTACTAAATCCTTTTTTTTGTCTGTTTTTTCTTCCATAATATTTTAATTTATTAATTATTCTGACCATATATCACCACCAACTGACAATAATCTTGCGATATTCAATTCTTTTTCATCAGTGATAAATGTTCTTATTTTAGTAAAAATATTTTCTTCATTTGTTTCATTTGTTCTTGCAGATGTTATTATACCCATATCACCATTATCTGATAATAAATGTTCTCCTACATTTATATATTCTCCATATCCATTTATTGTTACAAATGGAATACCTCCCTCTAATGATATATCTACAACTCTATATTTTACAATGTCATCATTAAAATCTTGATTTGTATCATTACTATTTATTGGTGGCAATGTATTTATTTGTATATCTACAGGTATTTCCTGTGCGGGTATTTCCTGTGTAGGTATTTCCTGTGTAGGTATTTTTATTTTTTTTCTTGTATGCCTTCTGTATAATAAAAATACTGTTATTATTATAAGTGCAATGCCTAATACTGATAAAAAGTTTTTCATAATTATATTTTAGTTATACAACCCACATTCATATATGTGCTATCTCTTACAAAATAAGCTACTTTATGCGTATTTGATTCTGTTACGACGACAGTACCTTCTGTATATATGGCGCCCTGATTACCACTTTTGTCTAACCATATACCAAGTACAGGATATTCTCCACTATATTTACCGGCGTTTGATAATTTTATTGTATCACCAACAAGAAATGTTTTAGCAGGTGGTCTATTTCCTTCAAAATTAAACCCTATTATTCTTTCATTTGCCCATTGTTCTGGTCTATCACTTGTGCCTACAACACTTTCGAATAAACTCATTTTATACCCATTTGTACAATCATCTGTTTTATTATCATTATTATTGTTGTTGAATAGTTTTTTATTCAAATATTTGTACAGTATAATACCAACTATTGTTAGCACTGCTATTGTTATTATTATTCTTATTGGTCCTGTCATGATTTTAAAGTTTTATTACGATAATTATGTTCATCAATCAATGATATTGTAGATATGATTAATGCCAAACTACCTATTATTATTATTGCTATAAAATATATCTTCATATTCATTACTTATCTATTAAAATAATTTCACTACATATTTCAGAAATAAAAATGTTACGCCAAGTATTAATATTACAATAAATAATGTCATAAATTGTTTTTGTGTTGAACCTGCATCTAATGATTCTGATTGTTCTTGTGTTAAATTTATATCTGCAACATATTTGCCATCTAATAACATTTGGTCATATTGTGTTTGTAATTCATCAAATGTTTCTTTTAATGGTTCTAATAATAATATTTCTGCATCACGTTTTACAGATGCGTTATAAAAATCATCTTTCCACCATCCACAATCAGCATCATTAGCATTTCTACTAACCCATTCTATTGAAGGTGGAAATCCTGCATATAATTTAGTTCCTCCTTTTTTTCTCCATTGGTCACAATCATTATTTGTCAATTGATTCCATCTTTGTGTTACGGTTGTCTTCAATCCTTCAACAATATCATATTTTTCATTATAATTATTTCTTGCCGTATTCAGCATTAACTCTATTTCTTGTATATTATAATCCATAGTTACACATTTTTAAGTCGTTCTAATTCATTTGCAGCTTTTATCTGTGCATCTTGTGCCATTTTTGATGATGCAACTGTACCACCTGCTTTTGCAATACCTGCACTTGCTAATATAACAGCACCTACAGGTGGAGCCACTACTGCCGCTATAACACCTGCTGTTACTGTTGCTATCATTGTTATACCCTGTACTGCTTTTGCTCCTTTTATTTTCTTTTCAAATTTATCATTTACAACATTTATTTGTTGTTGATTATATTTAGCCAAGTTTGCATAATAATCATCCCAAATTTTCTTAATTGTCATAGGAAGATCTTCAGATGCACGAACATCTTTAAACGGATTTAATGACTTCTCTTTTTGTTTCAAATATTCTGAAACAATATAGACAATCATTGCCATTGCAACTATTATTATAATAAGTCTAAACATAATCCTTATAAATATATTCGTTTTTATAATGCAAATTAAACATACCCATTTTTAATGCAGTATCATAATCTATTATAATGTCTCTTTTAGATGCGTATAATTCAAGTGCATGAAAATTATTTTTAGTTATATATATCCTAAATGACGTATTTATTATTGATGTACTTTTTCTTTTTACAATGATATCTTTTAAATCACTTGTTAATTCAGCAAATAATTCTTTTTGAAAAAATATTTTAGCATAGTCAATACTTTTTATTTTCACTGTGAATATACTACTATTTTTAATCAATAATTTAACATCAATATCTATATATGAATCACCAAGATTAAATACATCTATGCCAGATGTATCTATCTCATCAAAATCATAATCATACTCAATACTATTTATAATATTTTGTATTACCAAATATATTATCAATGCAGACATCAATACTGCCAATATAAATATATGATACCATTTCATTATTTACTAAATTCAGCTTCTTGATTATGTGCAAAATTTTGTGTCCTAAAATAATCTTTATCTGTTAAACACATACATCTTCCATTTGCAGATGTAAATAAATTAAGATGGTCTGGACATTTGCCATCAACACACTGCTTACTATTTAATGTATTAAATCCAACATCATCTTTTGTTCCAATTTTTTTACTTCTTATATATCTTATCAATATTATTATGCCAACAATAATTGCTATGGCTATTGATATTTTAATTATTATTTTCATTATATTAGTTTATATGCGTTATTAAAATGTTTATCTGTAAACCACTCTTTACCACCATTCTCAACATCAGATATTGCGAATGATATTAATTTCAATGCTTTTTCATTCAATATAAATATATCATTTATTCCTATATTTAAACTTTTAGCAACATTTGATATGTATGCCTGTGTATTATTTTCTGATGCAGGTGCATATTCTGATATCAATTTATTTACAGTATTTTTACCTTTTTTATGGTCATTGATAATATCCTTAAGCATAGCTCTTAATCCATATTCAAATCTATAAAATTGTTCAAATGATTTATCTGTATTTTCTTCATTAGGTACTTTACCTTGCCATTTTATTGCAGTTATTCTTAAATTGCCAGGATTATTATTTCTAATACCTCTTGGATATGCTTTTGATAAAAAAGTATTACCACCAAAAAAATTCATTATATTATTATTGCTATTGCTTGTCATTGGTCTTTTATTATAAAAAATGTTTCCAAATATTATTAATGCCTTTTCTTTAAATACTATTATTAATATTAGTAATGTTACCAATATGCCAATTATTATATATAATATTTTATTCATTAACAACCAGGTGCTTCACCCATTTCATTAAGTCTATTTTTTAATTCTGTATCTATTGACTTCCATAATGGAAATGTTAAATTATCAATATCTGTATATAAATAATGCCATCTATTTTTAGCAAAATTTAATCTATATACAACAGCAACATATTTTAATTCTTTATCACCTAATCCATTTGCAATATCCAATGGTTTATACCAAAAATTTGGACTTAATGGACTCATGTCCATTGTAACAAGTGCCGCATACAATGACTTTGCAACAGTAACCAATGACTTCTTTTTTATAGAACTAAAATCATCATATCCACCACCACCATTTTCTTGACCATCTATTATATCAATATCATTTATAGATGGTATTTCAACATTTGTTGGAATTTCTATGACAATATCTTCAATAATAATATCATCTTTTGATTCATCTTTTTTAAACCATTTGCTCCAATTATTTTTCAAATAGAACGTAATTATAATAATCAATATAATTATTACAACTATCAAAAAATATTTATTTGTCAAAAGTTTCATTATCCTTTTTCTCCTATTTTAGCCAAACGTGCTTGTAATTTAACGTCTCTATCATTCCACCATGCAAACCATTCATTATCAATATCTTTCCATAGCCATGTACTTTGTGTTAAATATTTTCTATAATATTTTGATAAATATTTTAATTCATTATCTGTTAAATTTAATGCTACATCGTATGCGTCATTATCATTTGAACCATATATACTATCATATAACATTCTCGCATAAGATTCAATCTCTGATTTTCTTTCATTTGATATTGATGCAGTTTCACCTTCATCAAAATTAATATCAGATGGTTGCCACATACGTGATAATTTATACCAATTCCTTCTCAATATAATAAGCATTATAATAACACCAAGTGCCATCCAAAAATACTTATTTTTCATTAATACACCTAAAAAATTAAAAATTGAACCCATTTATGTCAGTCTTTAAAAATGTTATAAAAAGCATATATGAGCAATGCGGCACCTAATGCCAACATTGCATACATATACCATTTCATTAAGAATCATCTCCTGTATCAGCAATAGTATCATTTACAGATGAACCATTACTTTTACCTTCAACTTGCATTCTTACAAAATATCCAACGGTAAGTGCTATCGCCACAATACCTACTAAAAAATACCATTTCATAATTCTAATTGTTAATTGTTAATTGTTAATTGTTAATTGTTACATTATGTTATTGGAACACATTCACCTGTTAAAGAATCCATTGTATATCCGTCAGCACAACCATCTCCTGAATTACCATTATTTGAATCATTATTGCTTCCAAGTAAATCTGTCAATGCTGTACCAATACTAGGAACTATGAGATTTGCCCAATCCCATAACGATGTACCATCACCTGTTATTGTATCATTTACAGGATTTGATGGAGTACCTGTGTCACCGCCTGTTATAACGGTAGTTGTTCCTCCTTTAGCAAACTTAATAGATGCGTATATTATTGCAACTATTGCCAATACTGTTAATATTATTATCCAAGGTTTAGTCATAATTATTGTATAAAAGTGATGACATTGTCATCAACAAGTTTAGTAAATTTCATCATTTGTGGTTTTGATATTTGTATATTTTTAACAATATTTCTAATATCTGCATATATACGTTTTTTTCTGCCACGAACTGTTGTTATCATCACACCTTTAGTATCATTACCTGTTCTTGATATATCTGCAAGTTTTTTAATATCAGATATATTTTTGATAATAACACCTATTTTTCTAAATGCCAACACAAGATTGCCTCTATCCGCATAATATGCCAATTTAAGCAATTCGAATGTATCTTGTTTTTCAAGACCAGATGCAGATATTGTAGTAAGGTCAGACGATTCTTTTTTTGTTAATTTATTCATTACTTCACAATTTTTTATTAAATATAAAAAAAAGACGACTAAACGCCGAAGCATCTTCGTCGCCTTTTAAAAACAGACTAAAACATTTATTAAATATATGGAGCCATCTGTGCAACTGTCGCTGCCGCATCGATGAATAATTTAATAGTAAATGATTTTGCACTTATAGAAGTAAATTCAAGATATCTTTGAGCATCAAGAGTCCAATTATCATTATTCATTATAAGTAAATCATCTCTTTGGTCAGATTTTTTAGCGGTTGCAGAAACATTGATTTTCCAAGGATAAACAGTTCTGTCAAATGATAATTCTTTATAAAGAATTTCCTGATTTAATTGCGTACTATCAGATGATGTTATCTGAATTTCGGAAATAATAAGAGGTCTGCCTACTGCAAGTAAACTTAATCCTTGACAATTTGCAACAGCTTCGCCACCACCATCAGCAACTAATGCCACGTCACAAGCTAATGTATCTGCAACATCATACAATGCTTTACGACCTGCAACACCTAATACGGAACCAAGTATAACTTTCGCGTTAGCACCAGAACCATTCACAATATCATATTGTAACCAATTGTTTTTTGCTCCACCGCCTGCAGATAAATCTACATTAAGAAAATCTGATTTACCACCATTTGTACTCATTGCAAAACCTGCAATCGCATTCTGTACGTTTTGTCTCACATTATTTGCATTTTTGTCAGCAGCAATAGCCTGTGGTGTGACTAAGTTTTGTAATGCCTTACTAACATATTTTTTATTTTCCATCTTTTGTATCTTTTTATGTGTTTAAAATTATTAATAAATATAAACACAAAGATACAAAAGATTATATACTGTTTGCAAATTTAAACTATACAATAATATTATAATATATATAATATTATTGTATAATTATGTATTGAAAAACTCTTCTATTGAACCGTCTAATATTGATTGTATTAAATTTTCTAATGATATTGCATTTTGAATAGCATCTTCTGTTGTGTCAAAAGATAATATCTCTTTAGCTTTCATTAATACAAATACTGGTGAGTCTGAACTTTTATTATATCTTAACACACATAAAAATCCTTTTTCCTTCATTTCTTTACCTATTTTTTTTACAACAGAACCTATCATTGGTTTTAATTTAGATGCCATTTTCATTACATCACCCATACTATCAATGAATTGTTCACCCATATCATTTTGAATATCTTCAAGTATTGGTTTTTTTTCTAACTTATTATTTTTATCTGTCATATTAAAATAGTTTTATTACATAAATAATTGTTGATATAATTCCTATTACATCAAATAATAATATTAATGATATTATTATAATCATAGGTATTTTATTTTTTTTGTTTCCTTTGATACTATTAACTTTTATATCTTCCTCTAAAAAATTTATTTTAGGCATCTGTTTTATGTTTTAGTTTTAAATAATAATGATTGTATTGCTTTATTATCTATATTTTTGGCATAAACTTTTGCGTTTTCGTTATCAACAACAAAATAAGGAAATATTGGATATTCACCTCTACCATAATGATTAACATATCTAACTAATGCCTTACTTGCAGCATTACATAATACATATGATGGTATCTTCTTTTTCCATCCACCTTGTAATGCCTGTGTATAGAATATAAAATAATGTGTAGTATAATATGTTAGTATTTGCATCACTAAAGATGGATTGTGTGTAACATATATTATATCAATATTCCATTTACTTCTAAACTGCATCAATTCAACAATCCAATCTTCTGCAATATTCCTTAAATGTAATGCTTTATAATCATCTAAAATTAATAAACAGTTTCTTAATTTTACTATATCATTTCTTTCTTTTACTGTTATAGTTATATCTGCAATATCAATAAACATATCTTGAGGGTCAAATGCAACTATCTTATACTCTTCTGTATCAGGTCTAGACAATCTCCAATCAATAGCCATTTCACGGGCAAGAACAGATTTACCTGTTCTATTAGTTCCTATTATGCCAAACAAAAAATTATTACGTATATCTAAATTTATAATATCATTTTGATGGTCGTCCTGAGTGTCTTTTTCGTGGTTTAGGTGTATTATCCTTTTCATTCTTTTTTTTTCTATGTTTTGAATTTGTTGAGTCATAATTTACTTTACCTAATTTCACTTCTTTTCTATTTTCATGAGCCTTTTTGAATGATGATGAATATGCCATAACTAATGTTACAAAAAATAATAACTCTATAGGCATTTTCATTTTATGTTTTATAATAATATATGTCAATTGTTTTATTAATCTGTCCCTTTTCTTTTTATTTAATTCATATGGTGCATCTGATACGTCTTTAGCATACCATCTTGCAACAGTAACAAGTCCTATATCTAAAAAATCGAGTATTGTTTCTGCGAATACTTTCACATCTTCAACTGTTAATGTATCCTCATATCTGGATTCTTCTTCCTTTAATTGTTCTCTTACATCTTTAACTGATCTTGTATCTCCTTTACCAAAAACATCGCCATCAATATGTTCGAACTCAGGTTTAGATTTTTGTGTATCCTTTTTTAAATATTTATCTAATATATCATCATCATCATCAAGCATATTTACATTTATATCTGATAATATATCCTTTTGTTTTATATCTGGGGGTATTGTCGTGTTTTCTTTATCGTCTTTTTTATCTTTTTTATCTTTTTTATCTTTATCGATATTATCATCTACAATAGTTTCTTTATTTTCAAGAACTTCTGCCTCATCTATTGTATTGTTTTTATCTGTTTCTGTTTTACCCATAATATTATATTGTATATTACTTTTTGCTTGTTATATGTATATATATTTAATTATCGTGTTTGCGGTTGTTTTAAACACCTTTTTACATACATATATATACACACACAAAAATAATATTTTAATTGTTAATATCAAAAAAAAAAATATATAAAAATATCGTATATTATTTTGTAGTTTAAAATAAATTTTGTATTATTGTAAAATTACAAATTTAAAAAAAACAGACATAATGAACGAACAACATCCAACATATAAATTATATCACTATGCTAAAGGCGTAAATCAGATAACTGCAAAAAAAGTATGCAAATGGGTATTTGGACCACATTTGATAAAATACAATTTAAACCATGACGAGAAACATCATGAAGCAATAATAAAAAGAACAATTGATGATGATACTATCACTAATGAAGAAATAAAAGAATTCCACGACTATTGGGGCATATACGTCATACCAATAGATAAATAGATTAAGACTTTAATTCAATATATTTATTAATTTAAACTTTTATTAAAATGGAACAAGAACAAAAAAACAGTCAAGCATTGGCTAACAAAGCAGTATTTGTTAACGAAGATGAAAAGAAATCTTTATTGGCGAATTTAAAAACAAAAAAAGAAGAGGTTGAAGTAACAGCTGATTACTTTGAACCTGAAATGGGAGAAATAAACAGAGCTATTTTTCTTGGTACTGTAGACATGAAAGATGATGAAGGACAACATATGCAAGGTGTTAAATTATTACTTGATGCAGATGAAAAAAATCTAAATGGCAGAATGGTTGTTTCTGCATCATCATTTTTAGTGAATAATTTGATACAATTACCGGTTAAATCACCAGTAAGCATTGTAAAGGTTGAAGACGGTCAAAACAAAGCAGGTCGTTCATATCACAAATTTTCAATCAAACTATTGGCATAAATAAGTCAATAATAAATTATGAATTAAGAATTAATTTAATATTATTGATTCTTAATTCATAATTATTAATTAAGAAACATGGAGCATATAATAAAATCATTAAATTTCGATAAAACAGAATTATTTGAACCAAAAAAAGATAATAAAAAATTAAAGAAATTACTATACAAAAAAAGTAGAGCAAAAGAACATAATAAAAAAGCAAAAAAATTACAATCAATGTGGCGTAAAGCCGAAGGCAAAGAAAAAGAACATCTTGCATTCGTATTAAAACAGGGTGCATTAGATATTATATATGATTACAAAATGCTTAATGCTGAAATAGCAAAAGCAAGAGGCGATAACTATTGGATTTACATAAACGACCCCGTAAATACATATAGAATAAAAAATACAACATTATTAAAACAAAAGTATCCATCAGAATATCTATTGAAACGTATGCGTACTAAAATAAATAAACAATTACGAATATATCATGATAAAATAGATGACCAAGTACCATTAACAGTAGATGAAGAAAATGGAATGAAAGGTATGATTGGTATGAAAAATTTAATAAAATTAAATCTAGAATATGTAAGATCTAATTATACAGATTGGGACGAATATGTAGAAAAATATGCAAGACCCAACATGGAATATTATGAATATGATGATATATTACAATATTCACAAGATATTAAAAATTGGGACGAAAAATCAAAAAAGATATATCCAATAGTATTATTTACAAATGATATATCTATTGAAATATCAATGGCAAATGGGTAAAGTAGATTATATGAAGTTGGATTTATTTGATAGACATTATAATGATGCCATAATACACCGTAAAACATTTTCATTACATGAAACATCATATACTAAAAAATTAGTAATGGATGGAAAATCAATAATATTTAATCAAGAAGGAATGTCTGATTTTAAAATATTACCATTAATAAATAAAGTAAGACATGACGCAAAAGAATATATAAATAATAATATAATACCAGATACACCACATATAACATTTTTTGATTTATTTGATATACCAAATCATGAAGATGTAATAGTGAAAGTAGATATACGTAGTGCGTATTGGAAATATGCACTAATAAATGGTATAATAAAACAAGATACAGATGAATTATTTTTAAATTTATATAAAAATACTAATGTTGAAAAATCAAAAGGTGCAAGATTAAAAGCATTAGGCAGTCTTGCAACAAAAAAACGAATAACAAAATTTACAGATGGTGTTGAAATTGGAATAGAATCCAAAAGAGAAGATACAGTGCATCTATACAGAAGAATAATGAGCGGCATAGATATGATTATGAAAGATGTACAATATACACATTCAGACTCCGTTGTGTATTATTATTGGGACTGTATATTCGTAAAAAAAGATAAATACATGAATGTTGTAGACCATCTAAGAAGTATGAAATTTGACATTAAAACACAAGAAACAAAATTAAAATTAGTGAATGTAGGCAAAACAAAAATGTTGGTATCTATTAGTGATAACAAAAAATACATGGTTAGACTTGATAAGAAATTTCTTTTAGATGATATTGATAATGGATTAATTAAAACTATAAAAATATGAGTAAAAAACAGATACAAATACAAACAAGTCTTTTTGATAAAGAACCAGTGATATTTAAACCTGAAAAAAAATCAAAAACACAAATTAAAGAAGATGTTGAAACACTACTTCAAACATTTGATTTTGATAATATAAATGAAAAAAATTATAAATGTACTAAATGTGACGGAATAGGTAAAAAGGTGATACTTACAGATATGTATGCAATTATATGTAATAAATGTATGCAACCATTAAAACATTGGAATAAACCAAAAAAGAAAGCTAAAAAAATAATACAAGACCCAATACTAAATAAAATTGAATATAGTGATATAACAATAGATACAACATATAATGAAAAAGCACAAGATACTATATCAAGAATCAAAAAAAATAGCATACAAATGGTATTAACGTCACCACCTTATGACGGTATGCGTAAATATGAAGGATTATCATTCACAGAAGATGATTGGAAAGACATAATAAAAGGATGTTACAGAATATTACAGCCAGGACGAGTAATGGTATGGGTTGTTGATGATGAAAAAGTTAATGGGTCTAAAACAGGCACAAGTTTTAAACAGGCATTGTATGCCATCAGTATAGGATTTTTATTACACGACGTAATGATATATAAGACAAAATCACCATCATATCCACCAACAGATGATAGTAATGTGTATGGTGATGTTATAGAGTATATGTTTATATTTTCAAAAGATGAATCACCAAAAGTTGTAAATCTATTAAAAGATAGAATAAACTTAACAGCAGGTAATAAAAACAAATCAAAGGCAGGCGTAGCAGGTACATATGGAATAAGATTTAATATATGGGAATATAGTCCAGGTGGTTCAGGCACATCATCAGATAAATATGCGTCAAAACATGATGCACCGTTTCCAGAAACATTAGCAGCAGACCATATAAATTCATGGTCTAATGAGGGTGAAACAATATATGACCCATTTGGTGGTGCAGGTACAACAGGAAAGGTTGCATTATTATTAAAGAGACATTTTATAATGAGTGAAATATCTACTAAATACATTGATACTATAATTAATCCAAGATTAGATATAGTAAGGAACTCGTTGAGAATATAATTAATAATTAATAACTAATAATTAATAATTAATAATTATGGTAGAAATAATTGAAACATTAAACAATACAAGTACTCCACGAACAATATTATATTGCATCATATTATTAATCATGACATATTTTATATGTGAATCACTTGTATATATTGCAAAATATATTTTTAAAAAATAACAATTATGAAACAACCAATATACATATCAGGTAAAATATCAGGACTTGATATTGATGAAGTATATCAAAAATTTCAAAAAACAGAAGACAAATTAAGGAATATGGGTTATACCGAAATTATAAATCCAATGAAAAATATATCAATGGAAACAATAAAAATGACACGTACCACAAAACAAGATTATGAATTTTGGTGCAGATGTATGATACAGGATATTGAATCATTATTCAAATGTAATGCAATATATATGCAAAAAGGATGGACATCATCAGTGGGTGCTAAAATAGAACTCTTTATTGCAGACAGTATAAGACTTAAAAATACTAAATGTGGATTTGATATAACATATGAATGATAATTATGGCAGATGACAATATAAATCCAAAACATTATAAACGATATCGTATTGAAGTGATTGATATGATGATAGCAATATGGGGAGCATATAATACATCGTTACATTGTGAAATGACAGCATTCAAATATCGTATGAGAGCAGGAATAAAGAATAGTGAAACATTAAAAGAAGATTTAGAAAAAGAACAATGGTATTTAGATAAAACAAGAGAATTAAAATCAAATTAATACATGAACACATTAGACTCATTCGCAACTGCATTAAATAATTGTTCAATGATAGCAACTAAATTTGATATATTTAATAATGATGACATTGATATATTAGACCAATTAATACATCATGATTTTATAATATCACATTCAAACGTATTTGACAACATGGATAAACTATGTGAAATGGCAATATTGATTGAGAATATATGTAATAGAAGTAAATTTAAATTCATTAAAGACGATAGTTATTATAACAATAAAATAAGAAAATATACATATAATGACATAGAATGCACAAATATGATATCAATCGAAAATGCTTGTGATGGATACATACCACCAAAAAACGCGAAAACAACACATTTTACAGACCTTGTAATAGCATTAAATGGCATAAACATAGAGTTTGATTATGTAATATCTCATGTAATAACTAAAATAAGACGACATTATAAAATGTTTTATAATGGATTTATGAGTGCGGCAATGAATCATAATACATTTGCAAACAGAACAGAAAATAGACATAAAATGGATTTTATTGAATTAGAATTGTATAGAGAAAAACAACACTATAATGATATGAATATATTGGCAGACATGAATAACATTACGATAAATATGCACAAAGACGCATTAATAGACAGAAGGATAATAGTGAATACATACAAATACAAATATTTCAGATTTATATATAATAAAAAAAGCATAACACAATTGATATGGGTTTAATAGAATTAATAATTAAAAATTAAGAATTAGTAATGAACATTGACCATTATAAAATATTAGGTGTTGATAAAAATTGTACTAACAATGAATTAAAAAAAGAGTACAGAAGATTGATGAAGAAACATCATCCAGACATGAATAATGGTCAATATTCACAAATAGCATTAGATATAATATCATCATATAAAATATTATCAGATAATGAAAGTAAAAGAATATATGATGAAACTTTACGAAAAAAGAAAAGAAGTGGTTCATACGTATATGTAAATGATGAAATTAATAATATATTATTTAGAAAATCAGATATAAAAAAATTACATGACATAAACATATCAATGACCATCAATAATACAGATACCATAAAATCCATCAGATATGCAAGAAATGAAAGATGTACAGAATGCAATGGTATAGGATATGAAAAATACACAATATGCAGATCATGTAATGGTACTGGTACTGCAGGGCTAATAAATATTAGAAAATGCAATATGTGTAATGGCGATGGAATACTAAATATGAGTAATATGTGTAATATTTGTAATGGCACAGGAATTATAAACATAATGGAACTCATCAATATAGAAATACCAAAAAACACAAATAGTAATGAATGTATAACATACAAAGGATATGGTAATTATAAAAGATTATTCGGATATGCAGATTTAAACATAACATTCACATACACAGAAAATGATTATACAATAAATGGTAATGATATAAACATAAATATATATTTATCAATATCAGATATGTATTATGGAACAAAAACACAAATCAATCATCCAGATGGTACACTAATGATTAAAATACCACCAAGAATACAGAGTGGCAAAACATTAAGGGTTAGTGGTAAAGGTACTAACAGCAATGGAGATTTATTAATGCAAATATTTTGTTATGTTCCACAAGAATTAAATAGTCGTGAAATGGCTATGATGGAACACATATATAATGGAAAAATGTTTATTAAAAATTAATAATTAAAAATAAAAATCATGTTAAGACAAATACAACAAGAAGTAAAAGAATGGTCTCTTAAAAATTTTGAAAATCAACAAAGTTGGAAACCATTATTAGGTGCAGTTGAAGAAATTGGAGAATTATCACACGCACACTTAAAAGCATCACAAGGTATTAGAACTCATGAAAATCATGACGATGATAAAAAAGATGCACTTGCAGACATTATAATATATCTGTGTGATTACGCATCAAGAGAAGGAATTAATTTAGAACAAGAGTTAATTAAAACATGGAATGAAGTTAAACAAAGAGATTGGAAAAAAAATAAGAAAAATGGTATTGAATAATTAAAATGGACATACATATACATAAACACAACAAACTCAAAGAAATAGATAAATTCTTAAATTCAGAATTAATCGAAGAAAACAAACGACAATGTATATCATGTTCAAAAAAATATTACTTAACAAATAATTACAAACAATTATATAAAGAAATTAAATCAGGTAACCATGAAACACTATGTTTAGATTGTGCAAAAAAATTAAGTGATAAACAAAATATTATATACGATATAACATGGTTAAACATGGTAATACAAAGTGATATTGGTAACATAATTAAACACGCAGAAATAAATGAAGATAAACCAAAAAATATACAATACAATTTATTTTAAAATATTGACAACATTAATAATGATTGCATTAATGTTATTCATTATAATTGGAACAATATACGCAATATTTGGTATATATATGGAATTATTTTATAATGGACCAAAATCATTTTTTGAATATACAGGCATAATATTTATTGCAATAATATTCTATGGCTCAATAATATTAATATTTATCAAATCAATTAAACAAATAATTAAAAACGATGGCAAACAAAGAAAAAGTAATGAGGGAATATAAATCGGCAGAAAAAGGTCCTCACAAAAATGAACACATAGTAGCCGAAGACCAAAACAAAGAAACAGCAGTAATGCTAAAAAGAATGATGACGAAAAGAATAACAACTTTCGCAACATTTAAAAAATTTGCTGAAATATGTGAATTAGAAAAAGATGACGCTAAAAAAATATTGGACGCATTACAATTATATGGATTTATAGAAACAAAATTAAATGATAAAAAAGAATATACATTTTGTATTGTATTAGAAAAAGAAAAAAGAATACCATTAATCAATGCAAGAATTAAAATGATCAAAGGTGAATTAAAACAATTTCAAAAAGTATTGACATACTTAAATAAACATAAACAATATATTAATGATGATAATTTACTAATATCAAAACTCAAAATTATAGAATAATGGCATTTAAAACAACAAGAAAAATATCCAATAAATACACAAAGGATAAAAAAACCGTCAGAATTGATGACAATACAATTATATTTGTAAATAAGGATATACCTGATAATATTACAAAAGAAAGATATATTGAAAAAATTAAATACAGTAGAATGACTAATAATTAAAAACTAAAGACTAAAATTATGGAAAATTTAAAAATCAAAAAGATTACATTTGAAAATATAGAACTTACAATCAATGATTCAACATTCAGCGATAAAACAGAATCAAAAAAGATTATTAATATGCTTGGTAAAATCATTGGAGATAATAATATAATAGCAAAAGCTATTGTTGACATATCAAAAGATATTTTACTTATCAAAAAAACAAGGGATGAACAAAATGAAAAATAAATTTATAAAAGAACAATGTGTAACTATTGATGTACTTATAATATCAGAACAACTATTACCAATAGAACCAAATGAAGATACTATACTTAAATATATAAATGATGATAAAACATTATTTGCACAAAAAGAAAAAATATATATCACTACAAAAAGACGCGGCACAATAAAAGGTGTTATATTAAAAGATACAAATTACGAATATACTATAAAAATAGATTCACATAATTACATGACAATATGTACAGAAGAAGAATTACTTAAATATAATTAATAATTAACAATTAAAACTTTAAAACAATGGAAAAAGAAACAAAAATAAAAGTAGTATTATCATCAGACGATGCCAAAAAATTAGGCATAAATGGTGCTATTGATGCAAATGGCGAAATAATTAAAAAATTCGACAATGATGTAGATGGTTATCTTGTAAGCGTTAAAGGCAAAACAGTGGCAATTGCAGACAAATATAATGCAATTACAAAAATTTAATTACAAAATCAACTTTATTTCACACACAAATACAACAAATTATAATGATAATTATTAACAATATCTTATAACTTGTTGTATTTCAACAATCTAAATACAAATATATTGTTGATAAGAATACAAAAAAACACTTGTAAAAACTGTATTCATGTATTAACTTTAAACTATATTATTTAATTAAACAAAAAAAATTAAAAGACATGAATTTAGAAACATTAGCACAGGCGTGCAGAATTATTGACAGTTTTGGAAATAGCAAAGATTATGCTGGAACAGTATTTACTGGTAAAAAAGACAAAACAGGTAAAAAAGACGGTAAAAACACATATAATCGTCCCATGGGAACAAGACGTAACAATCTTTTTAATCCTAAAAAACCAAACAGTATCCAAAAAACAGGTGCTGCAGACCCATTTGTGACAAAATTATCCACAATGGCAAAAACAGCTTACGCAGACGTAAGAAAGAAAAATTATAGCGATGCAGTTAAAGAATGTATAAACCATATGTATTCACGTACAGGTTTAGGTGGCGGCAAAGCTAAATTTGAGAATGCTCCGGATTTAAAATGGTAACATTATAAATCTTTCAACGAAGGATGTGTCACGACATATCCTTCGTTTAACATTAATTAAAAACATTTAAAAGATATGAAACAGACTAAAAAGAATATCAAGACAATGTTTGACTACTCTATATTCATACTCATGAATAAAGAAAAAGTTGACATAACTAACACAAACAGAATTGATACTTGTAACGACAACCTAAAATCACTCAAAAACGAACTCATCATAAGTCAATTAAAATCAAAAGCAAAATACGTATATGAACATATAAAAAATATCAATGGTATGACATTATTCGTCAATGAATACATATCAATACTATACGACCCAAGACTAACATCAAAAATACACACAAAGAAATGTACTTACACCAAAAGAACTGAAACGACACCTCTTAAAAAGACAACTATTAGATGTGAACAATGCGGATATATAATATTGCCACCAAAACACATCAAAACAGCATACATTAAAGATGGCATATATCATGCACATGATATAGATGTTAATTGTCCTATTTGTGGTGAATTTTTGGTTAAGGTGCTTGTGTCGCCACTTGATAAGAAATTAAGTGCTACATATAATAAGAGTATGAAGGAAGAGTATAGAATGTTTGATGATTTAATGAAAGGTGATTTGCCTGAGGATATGGATATGTTACCGGATTTAAACATTGATGATACTGAATAAATTAAGAATACTGTATATAAATACACAGAATAGTCTGTGAAAAATTAATACATTAATGCTTTAATGCTTTAATGCTAAAATAATATAAATGAATAAGACACAATTTATACAAGTGTGGGAATTGATACCCGAACAAATTATTCCATTAGACATATTTGAACGATATAAAAGTAGATTTATTAGATGGACATTATTTAATTTAAAATTAGATAAAAGCATTGAAGATACTGCAAATATTATAATAAAATTGTATGGAGTTATATTTAATTCTGATACAAGGATAGACACTCCATATATGTATATTAATAATGAATACAAATATAAAACGAAATTATTAATAAAATTAGGAATGACAATCAAAATAGGCATAAAACAACCATTTACAGATATGATGGATTATATTGTGATGTCTGATATTGATAATAAATTAAATATAGTACAAAAATACGAATTAAAACAAATAACAAATGGAACAACTGGAATTTGAAGGAACTAATGTAAAGATACAACATTCTACATACACATCTAATGGTCGTAAAGCAATGAGACTTATTGATGATAATGGTGCATTTATTGCAATGATAACAATCAATATACAAGAGATTGATATTAATGAAAATGAAATTATAGTTAATAATCTTGATGGTGATATGTTTGAATGGATTGTTGTTAATAAAATAGCGGAACATACACATAATTATCCTACAGATAAGAATAATAGATATCCAATATGCAAACTACTAATTTAGAATTATGAATTAAGAATTAAGAATTAAAATAGACTAACGATGAAAAAAATATATTTAGTATCAAGAACAGATACAATTGATTATGATGAATATGATTCTGCAATTGTATGTGAAACATCATCAATGAATGCAAAAAAACATTGTTATTCATATTTTGATACATCAATGATTAATATAAAATGCAAACTAATAGGCATCGCAAATAAAAGACAAAAAATAGGAACAATATTAGGATCATTTAATGCAGGATAACTAAAATGAAAAAGGCATGTAGCGAATATATATCAATATATAACGCATTACAAGATTTTAAAGCAGGATTAATAGACGCACATCAAGCAGAACAATTTATAATGATAGCTGTTGCAAGAAAAAAAGATAAAAAAGTTAAAGAGGAAAAGGAAGGTACAGAATTATTTGATGCACATTTTTAATGCAATAATGCAATAATAATTAAAAAACACAGACTAAAATGGACAAATTAAAACAAAAAAAAGAGACATTATTAAAATGTCTTGAAACTACTTATAATGAATATTTGAATGATACACATATAAGGTCTTGGAGACATTGTACATTGTGTAAAGAATACATGGGCTTTGATGAATTTGATAATAATGAATGCGAACATTGTATATTTGATGTATTTAAACATCAAACAGGAGGATGTCTTGGTAGAAAATGCCACCCAATAGATAGTGATGATTATTACAAAATTAGCAAAAAAAGAGTAATAGAATATTACAGAAGACTTATTGCCAGAATCAAAAAAACTCCAATAAAAACATTTGCATTACCATATACTAATGATAAATTTGACTTCATTAAAAATATAGATAAACAAGTTTATGAACAATTTAAAAATTAATAACTATGAATAAATCAATTTACGAATTAAAATTACACGAAACAACAAAAATAGGTGAAAACAATCATGTATTAAGAGTACCTGGTGGATGGATATATGGAAATACATTCGTTCCATTCAACGACGAATTTACACGCAAAACGTGTAGTAATTGCATACATTGGGACAAATACTCAGGAAATAAAACAGGAATGGGTGTGTGTATGAAAGATGATAAAAATCCTATTGATACGGACCATGATGCTAATTGTTCTAATTTTAAGATTGCGATATGAGAAAATTTTTAGAAGCATTAAATCAATACAAAAATTGAAATATTAATATATTAAAAATTAAATTATGGAATGGACTAACGAAGAAAAAGTTGAATTTATTGATTATTGTTTAAACTATTACAATGATAAAACAAAAAAATCTAAGGGACTGTGTAGATTAATAGCTACTTACAAAGACTATTATTATACCAATGGATTTGAAAAAATATTTCCAGAACTAAACAAAGAAATATTAATAAGAAAAAATAAAAGATACAAAAAACAAGAAAAATCAGAAACTTGGATAAATTGTGCATACTCATGGGACGTACTTGACAAAATATCAAGAATAGAATTTTTAACTAAATTTAGAACTAACTTTATATCATGAACGCATACTCAATCATAGCAGACATATTAAAACTAAGAAACACTAAAGATAATATTTATGTGGGACAAGATGGTGGCAGATATTATCTTGATAGGTTTGGATTCCATAGTGTTAATCAATTTGATAATCAAACGATTAATGATGTTATTAAAGAGAATAATAAATTAAGATTGAGGATTAGTGATATTGATACGATGATAGAGCGTGAAAATGCTAAGATAAACAATGAACAAAAAATATTATTAGGTAAAAAACATAAGAAGACTATATTATCATTAATCAATAGTCGTATATTAAATGATAAACAAAAATTACATAATATTGAACATTATTTAAAAATAAAATAGATTATGGAAACAAGAGAGTTTACTAATGAAGAAAAAATAGAGTTTTTAAGAGATACCATTATAAGAATTGAAAAAGAAAAAAATAGAGACGATATGTTTTTATGTATTGAATTAAAAAGATGGTATAAAAAACATATAGACAATATATGTGATAATTTTAATGAATATATAGCATATGCCTTATTTATGAAAAAAATAGACAAAATAAGAGGATACGCTATTTGTGCATGGCATCAAAAATTACCAAAAGCAAACATATTAAGAATACAATTTTGTGAACAATTGTTGAAATTTGAAATAAAAAAATAAATGATATGACACTAACAGATGAATCACCAATGCCATGGGGTAAATATAAAGGAACTGCAATGTGTAATGTACCTGCGACATATTTAATATGGATATATGATAATGATAAGATAGATAAACCTGTACGTGAATATGTTGAAGACAATAGAGAGTTGTTGGATAAAGAAACGGAACAAAATAACACTAAAAATAAATGATATGTTCAATAAAGACGATTTTACATGGCAATATAATATAAATGGTACGTCATTAATAATAATGGGTGCAACCATTGACTCATTTATGATTGCAATACAACATGGTGTGTCATATGACGTTGGCAAACATAAACAAAATAAAAAAGTGATTATTATGCCACATGATGCTGCCTTGAATATGAAAGATAAGATAACATTTGGTATGTGTATGAATTAAAATGAATTAATATTGTTATTGATTGATAGCAATATATTGAATGATAAAGATAAGTTGAATAATATTAGAAACTATTTGAAAATTAAATAAATAAAGATATGACACTAAGAATTGATAAACATTCATTTAGAATTACAAATCAACAAATCACTAATCAATTTTAT
>Ga0307928_10000531_pt1 | contig 28614 bp, 34 predicted proteins | sample AceLakmetagen232_FD_201815 | JGI IMG/M metagenome (GOLD analysis project Ga0307928, IMG submission 201815) | Saline water microbial communities from Ace Lake, Antarctica - #232 | ecosystem: Environmental > Aquatic > Non-marine Saline and Alkaline > Saline | place: Antarctica: Ace Lake... | reverse complement strand
AAAGCTAGAAATAGTTTTCCAAAGTCATCATCTAAATCAAAAGCTTTTTCCCAATATTTGCCTTTCGGCAAATGGGAAGCCAATAAAAAAGCTTGGTCTTTTGCTTCAATTGGATCAAATATTTTTAATGTCATTAGAAAGTAACTCCGTTATATACACAAATTTCATCTGTTGTTGCTGAAATATCTCCTGTAGGAGAAGTTAAAATAAAACTTTCTACTTTATCTCCTGTATCTGGATCAATAGTATTATAAATTGCTGATTTATATCTATCTTCTTGAACAGATATTTCAAATTCAACTTCATCTTCATAAAAAGCTTTTAGATTAGCATCAACAGCATTTTGCATTGTTAAAGTATTAGGAGTTAAGTTACTAAAAACAAATGTTGTTGAAACAGGAGTTGGAGCTTTAACAATTACATCACTTTCTTCACTTGTTACAGGAAGAATCTCTAAAATTGAATTTTTAACTTCATTAATTTTTTCTGAAGTAGGAATAATATTATTTTCATCATCCATCACAAAAAGAATTGTGACTTGTCCAACAGCAGGAGTCACTTTTTTTATTTTACTTCTTGTAACTCCTGAAACTAAATCTATTTTTTCTTGAACTGCTGATTCATTAAAATTTGCTACAGGATTAGACCTATGATAAACAATTCTTTTATAAAAATTACTACTTGTTTCATCATCAGTTCCACCAATTATTCCACCATAAGAAACATACCCTTCACTATTTACTCCTATTATTGTTTCTACAGCACTTAATATACTTCCAGAATAAGAATTATAATCTTCACCTGAGTTTTCTGAAGTCAAAGTTACTTGAACACAATTTGCAATTGCTAAACCTGTTCCTGTTGCCGGTGTAACAGGAGTTGTTTCTATTTCAAAAGAAAAAGTGTCTGTTCCAAGAACAGTTATTGAATGAACACCATTATATTCTGTTTGGTCAAAACCAGAAATTGTGACTTCCATGTTAGTAGCAAAAATATGATCTGAAGTTGTAACACAAGTTACTGTAGTACCAAAACGAGTAATAGTACATCCAATTGAAGACTCTGATATTGTTACACCAGTATCAACAATATATATACTTCCGTCTGCCCTAGAAAATTCTTTATCTGCTAAAATATTTGATCCAATTGTTCCTGTAAAAGTAGCTAAACCAGTTGAAGATGTTGCTTTTAATTGGGATAGATTTTCGTAGTCCCCCCAAATAGCCAAACTTTCAACATTACTGTCTTCAGTAGGAAGAATCTCTTTTTCTAACTGTTTTAAAGAAAGAACATTATCATAATGTCTTCCTGCATTTGAGTCTGTAATCGCTCTAATCAATGATCCGAAAATTGTAGGATCTAAAGCTGTCAAAAGTCTTTGTGTATCAGAACGTATTCTTGAAACAATTGTTTCATAATTTGGCAAATTAATCACTTGTATTCTCCCAAAGATTTTTGTAATAAGTTAAAATTTCACCATCATTTGTATTTATTGTTATTGTAGCACTTATTCCTTGTCTTGGAACAATACTTGTTTCTACGGTTATTATTTTTGCTAAATCGTCTTCAACTAGCCATTTTAAAGCAAGTCTACAATAGTTTTTTGCTTTATTCGCTACATCAGAAGTAAGCCTTGTTTGATCTAATAGCCAAAGAAGGCTTCCAACTTTTCTATCAGTGACAGGACTAATTAAATCTCCCATCCACCCTCTTCTTTGATTAGGATCTTTTATTAAATCTGAAGTAGCTCTTTGATCTGTGAATAAAGACATTTTTATTGCAGAGTTAAAAGCATCTTCAATTTCAAAATCACCATTAGAGATGTTTAATGAAAATTGTTTGTCCTCGTTTTCTGTTAATCTAAAATCTTTCATACTGCGACTCCTGTAGAAGCTGATCCAGCGGTAACACCTGTATGGACATGAAGTTTAAAACTTAATCCATCTACAACTAAGTCTCCACCGGTAACTTCAATGTTTCCTGTTACGGCTAAATCTCCTGTAAGTTCAGTGTTTCCTGTTACGGCTAAATCTCCTGTAAGTTCAGTGTTTCCTGTTACTTTTATGTCTCCTTCAACTGTTAAATTTCCTGTAAAAGAAGAATTTCCTTTAATTGTTACTTCAGGAGCAAAAATTTCAACTGATCCATCTTCTTTTAAATAAACATAACTTTTAGTTAAAGTATTATACAAACAAGATTCACCTAATTTCAAGCCTTTTTTTCTATTTTTAAAATCATTTTCTATGCCAAATTTTACTGATTCATTCGCTTGAGAACTAAAAAATAAAACATGACTACCAACAGGAGCATTTGCACAAATTCCATAGACAGACAAGCTTGTATAATCAGAAACATTTTGATTAGAACTTCCTTGTGCCTTTGGAAAAGCATTTGTGTCTGTATGAGAAAGAGTTTTATATCCTTGTTTAATCATTCCAATAAGTTTATTAAACATTTTTTATCCTAATTCATATTCTTCAAGGATTGAGCTTTTAGTGGCCTCAAGAGTGTAAGCAGATTTATCGGTAAAACTTAATGTTGTTGTTGATCCATTTTTTAAATCATAATTAAAAACAACTTTTTTACACAAAATTGCTCCTTTTACAGAAGAAAATTCATCATCAACATTATATAAAACGTTAGGTTTCCAGATTTCGCCATTAACACTATGCCCTGCAACAACACAATTATAACTAAAAGCTCTTGCCCTTCTAATTCCTATTTCCCAATCAACTCTATCTTCAATTTTAAAATCACCTCCTGCGTACTCTTCAGTATAAAATTCAAGAACTCTTGTCTTTCTAACAAGTTTATCAAAACTTATTCCTACTAAATCTGATAAGTCTTTCATTAACACCGCATCAGTAGTGTCAATAGGTGACATTTCACTCTGACCAATATATTTATAATATAAATTTGATAAATCTAATTTTCTATCAGCACTTTTAATATTGTTGTCATCTTTACCAACAATATTTTTTAAATATAAAGAAGAAAGAACTTCTGAAGCTCTAGTTATTACCAAATCACCATTTTCATTGTCAGTTAATAACACTTGAGATTTTTTAGCATATTTTTCTAAAAAAGAAAAAGCGGTATCACCAACATTACAACTCATAATATATGATGAATCACGGACAGAAAGGACATTATTTACAACATTAATATCAAAATTTTTACATATTAAATTGCAAAGCTTTTCAAATTTTATTGTTGGATAGTCTTTCACAACCCCAGCAGTACAGTCAACAAGATCTGCGGTTTTACTCCGCCCTCTGACCTTCACTTCATGTTTTGAAGCCGAATAATTAACTTGATAACTATCTATGTATCCAGTTAAAAACTTTTCTCCATCAACGTTAATTGTTATTAAAGAACCTTCTGTTAATGGTATTGCCTCTCCTTCGTCTGGAATTGCTGTAAACTCAAAAAAACCAGCTACAGATTCCAAACTTCTTTCCACTCTTGCATCTATAAACTTTGTATATTCTTTTCCATCTAAATCAATTGATAAGCTCATAGTTTTATAATTTTTAAGTTTCCTTTAAAATTTGATGAATTTAAATCATTATTTATTCCAACTATATCATCTATATTATCTAAACTTTCATAGTAATTATATGTTTGTAAAGATAAAGATGTCAAATTTGACTTTTTTTCAACAACTTTCCATACATTCTGTAATTTTAGGTTTATTAGGTTTCTTGATTGAATTTTCAACTTCATCATTTCATCCCTAACATCCATTTTTTCATCTTGGTCATCAGAAGAAAATATTTTTTCAAATATTTCATCTGATAATTTAAGATTTTTTTCAATCTCTTCAGCAGTTGTAAAGTCTATTAGAGTGCTTGAGTTTAAATATCCAGACAAAGCAAGTAAAGTTATTTGTTCATCAATAAGTTCTTTGTTACTTTCTTCTCTTTGTCTTTGAACAGTAGTTTTTTCCTTTGATTCATCTTTAAAAAATTTTCTATTTAAGATATTTTCAAAATAACTTGTTAAAGTTTTTGCATCAAGAACAAGTTGGTTAAGACCGTTGATAGTATTAGAAATAAGATCTGCTATACCATTTGCTGTTGCTAAAGCATTAAAAAGATCGTCTGTTGCTGAAGCTACTAACTCATTGAAGTCTGATAAATCATTTAATAGATCTGCAATACCATCAAGCAATCCTTCAAAAAAGCTTTTTGTTCTTATTTTTTCTCCTGAGTTAACAGGTTCTACATATCTTTTTCCAACATTAGTTTTTATTTCATCATCAGCAATTTTTTTTTGTGCATCTGTTTTCACTTCTTCTGGTTTAGCGATAATTTCACCATCAGAACAATAATAAAACTTTATGCTAAAAATAGATTTTCCAACTTCCTTTATGCTTGAAGAAATTGAATATTCACCAACTTTTACATTTAAAGAACCATAATGTTGATGAACAAGATTTCCAATACCTCCTTTATCTAAAGCTTCTTCAAGTTTATCTCTTGCCTCAACAAAATCAAGTGTTGTGCTTCCAATCATATAATTTGTTGTTAAGCATTTTATATCAATTATAGGCGGTATTTTTCCCAGCTCTTCTACATCCCTAACATCACTGTTTGGGTATTCATGTGTAACTGCTTTTTGTCCTTTTTTGGTATTGTCTTCTAAAATAAAAAGACTAACGCCTCTAAAAGAAGCTTTATAGAGACTTTCTAATTTATTGTCTAATGGTTTACTCGCCATAATAACCCCCGTAACCGCCACTACTCATATAAGTTCCAATATTAGGTTTATAATAAGAGTCGTTTTTTGTTTCTATATTAGTAACATTAGTTCCTTTTTCACTATCAACTGTGATTTTCAACTCAACTTTTGATTTTTGAGTTTGACTATCACCATAAACAGACTCTTCTTTTTTCATTGAAGGAGGAAATAAATTGTAAGGTTGTGGAGTGGTAGACATATATTGTGGTGCAAAGCCTTTAAAGTTTGACTTTGGAAGATTTAAACTATAAGGATTTTTACTTTTACCACCAAAAAGACTATCCCAAAGTTTAGCTAATCTTTCTAAACTTGATAAAGCAGAATCTAATGGCTCTACAACCCAAATTCTTATTGTATCTCCAATTCCATCTAAAGAAGCACAAACAATAGTTTCAAAAAGTTTAAATTTATCTGAAGTTTCTTCTACTTTATTGTCTGTTGTTTTAAAGTGTTTTAATATAGGATCGAAAACATTTGCAAGTTTTTCAATTGATTCTCTGAATCTTGCACTTCTTTTCCAAAATAAAGCAAAACCTACAGCTAAAGCCATAACTCCAATTACTAACCATGATATTGGATTAAGAAGAACACCAACAGCTAAAATAATAGATCCTAGAACAAGAGCTAAAGCAGACGCAATAGCAACAGCTCCAATAAAAACAGCAGTCATTTTTACAATCTTAGGATTAAGTTGTAGAAATAATTTAATATCTTTAGCAAATTTTTGAATAACTGGTGAAATCTTTTTAATATAAGGTAGAAAAACATCTCCAATCGCAATAGACAATTCTTCAAAAGCTGACTTCATTCTTAAAAGTTGATATTCAGCACTTGCTAACTTCTTCTTAGTTTCTTCTTTCATAGAGTTTTCAGAAAACTTTTTTGAAGTTTTGTCCATTGCTTTATCAAGTCTTATCAACTGTTGAACAGCTCTTCTTACAAATTCTCCTGCTTCATTTTTAAACCTTCTTTTTATTATCATGAACCTGCGTCTTTCTGGCATTTTCTTCAAAAACTGTAAATAATTTTTAATAGCTTTTGTTGGATTTTTAAGCATTTTATTCCCAACTCTAGGAATTTCACGCATCTTATTCATCATAAGTCTTAACCCTGTTGACGCCTTTCTAGGTGAAACCGAAATCAAATCTGCAAATGTTGCCCAACCAGCCATTTCATTTGTTGGCATTTTTAAACCACCTAATACTCCTGAAGTTCTACTTAAAACTTCTGATACTCTTTTTCCTGTTGTAGCTAAATTGGCCGCACTTGAGTTCACTGAATCAAGCAAACTTTTAACTTCAGGAATATCTAATCCAAGCTTTCCTTTTAAAGAACCAATTATGGTAGAAATTTGTGTTCCTGACATATCATATGCAACTGAAGCTTGACCAACCAAATTTAAAAAAGGTTTTAAGTCTATTGGTTTAATCCCCATTTTACTAGCTTCATATGCCATTTGACCAATCTCTTTTGGCATTTTTCCAAGGTATCTTGCTGTTTCAAAAACATCTTTTCTGAACTTTGAGAATCCATATTCATTTGTAAATTTTGTTACCCTCTGAACATCAACCATTGCTGATTCAAATTCAACAGCCTTTTTGATTGGGAAAATAAATGCTCCTAATGTTGCTCCTGAAACCATTACATTTCTAAGAGTCAACATTTCATTTCCAGTTCTTTTAATTGAAGCTCTAAGTCTTGAAAATGAGCTTGTTGCTCTTCTTGCACTCGCTGAAGCCCCTAAATGTCCAGCTCTTATTCTATTAAGACCACTAACATTTCTACTGGTAAAGTCCTTTTTTAAAACTGAATTTAATTTTTCAACTTTAACAGTTAATTTTTCTGTTGAAGCACAAGCTTTATTAGAAGCTTTTAAAAAGTTTTTTAAGTTTTTGTTTATTTTTTTTAAAGGGGCGGAATAATTATCAATTATCTTGTAAGTCCATTTTACATCAAAAGCCATAACCGAATCCTTTTCTAAGAAGTAGTTTCATTAAGTTTTTTGTTTATTCGTTTAGCTTCAATCAGCATTTTTTTCAACAAACTATAAGATAAATTGTAAGCACTATCAAAAGTTAGTCCACCTTGATAAAAATGGACTAAATCACAAATTGTAGAAAGCCATTCCCTTTTGGCTATCCCTCGCTGAGCAATGAGGGAAAAGTAAAAAAACTAGCATACCCGCAAAGAAGGCCCACAAAATCGTTCTTGCTTAATTTATCGAAATGGTCATTAATCATTTTTGTACTTTCATCCAGTTTTGCACTTTTTACAGCAATCTTTCTGAAAGCTTTTGCAATGTCCTTCATCTTAATATCTTGAGAAATATAAAGTAATGTTTTTACTTCAGCAGGAGTAATTTGTTTTTGTGGCCCGGAAGCTTCTTCTTTTTCTTCAGTTTCTTCTTTACCACTCTTACTAGCTTTAGAAGCGGAAATCATTGCTCCCATTAGTAATTGTTCAAAATCAGAACTTTCATCAAAGCACTTCATATTAGGAGCAGACATTTCAATTGTTGCAGTCTCAGAAAAATCACCATTTTTAGTGTATTTTAATGAACTTTCTAGTTGGTAAACAAAATTCTCTTCCATTTTTCCTCTAATTTTATGAAACTTAACGTTTTTTTAAAAAACACTTTTAAACAGCCTAAAACAGCTTTATATCTTAATGCAGTTTTTATGTTATTAACTGCATTAATGTGATAGTGCTTTTAAGTTTAATACGTGCTACAATAGCACGTTTTTAGCTGATATATCAATAAAAATAAAAAATAGTAAAAATCAAGGTCTAAATTGTTGGTCGTCCTTTAAATTCTATTTCTAAATCTCCTTCAGACCCAATAGCAACTTCTGGTTCAGAAGTAACAACCATATCACTAAAAGCAATCGAAAAAGAATCTTCAGAAATGCTAATAGTATTACTTAATGTTGCCCAATCCAAAACTTTTTGAAGATTGCTTTGAGTATTATAAAGTTTAAATTTAACCATACTAATTTTTGTTTCTGCATTTTCAGAAACAATGATTGTGATTGAATTACCACCAGCAGAAGCTGATTTTACATCACGATCACCAAAACCTCTTTTATATGAAAATGAATTAGGTATAATAGCAATTGTTGTATCATTTACTTCAACGGTTGGATTACTTAATGTTTTAGCCATGTTATTCTATTAACCTCCAAAATTAACTTGAATAGTTCCCAAAATTGATCTCATTTGACCAATCAATAAAGGTGCTTGATTGATTGTTGCAACACCTGAAGCAATATCAATACTAATTGATAAGTTTTCGTTATAATCTTTTTTTGCTTCAGTTCCTTTTTCTACAAGAACTTCTTCAGCAAGAGCATCATAAAGCCTATTACAAAACGCTCTAATTGAAGCTTCGTTCGCCATATCCCTCCCAGCAACTAAATCACCTGTAGTTACCCTTGTTTGAGCATATCTTGTCTTAAGATTTTCAAAAAAGTATTCTCTTACAACAGATTCTTGGTCAATAGTATTAAGAAACTTAAAACTTGTATCTGGGTTTCCAGCGGTATCAGTTAAATAAGTAGTTACAAATTCACCAAAGATTGTTCCATTGAAAGCTCTATTTGGGCCATATGTTGCTACGCCATGACTTGTAAGCTCTGAAATATCAATTTGAGAAAATTGATTAGCTGGACTAGCAATTGGTAAATTTGGAAGAGAAGTATTCGCATAAGGTAAACCAGCGATTCCAATTCCACCGTATTGATCGTCTTCAGCAACTGTTGTTAAATAATCAGTCAAGACTGCATCTTGTGTAAGTCTCAAAGCTCTAATAGCACAAATTTGAGAACAAGCTACATCAGGAAACTCAAGACAAGCAGATCCAATAAAGGCTGAATCAGAAATTTTCTTTTGTCCAGCAACAACAACAGATTGACTGTTTAAAGGACTAACATAACTTTTTAGATTAGACATTGTATCAGTTTTTTGCTGAAAAGCTACACCATCTAAAATATTATTTGTAGTGTTAAATCTTGCATCAAGTAAAGTTTGAATTACATCCAAGTCATAAGATGAAGGCCATAAAACAGTTTGATACCTTGTTTCTCCAATCGCATCTAAAGCAGAAGTAAGAACTGGATCTACAGAACCACCAGACCAGCCAGCTAAAGTAACAGTAACATCTTCAATTGTTCCTTCAAAGTTTAATCCCCAATCATTAGAAAGTGTTCCACCATTAGTAGCAGTAGCGGTAATAACACCAGCAGAATTAGCGATTGTAAAAGGCTTCTTTAAGTCAGTAGCATAAGCCGCAACAATTAAATCACCAATTTCAGCAACGGTATCGCCTTCTGTAATTGTAATTTCTTTTCTGTAATCACTAGCAGATCCAACAGTAACATAAACTGTAGAGTCAGAACCAGCAGGGCCTGTAGCTAAAGTAATAACAGCAGTACCTTTTACAGCAGAAGTTCCATCTGTCAAAGGAAGAACGTCAAGATAAGAAACTTTATTAATCTCTTTAAAAGATCTAACTAATCCAGCAATATGACTTGTTTTATCAAATAGTCCATCTTCACTACCGTCATTTCCAAAATCACGATAAACAGCACCATCAGTTGCACTCCCTGTTGAAAGTTTTTGTCCAACAATTAAAACTCTTTGAGCTGTTGTCCCTGCCAATTGTTGCGCTGGGACAATACTAAAAGTAACACTAGGAAACTTTATCACGTTTTTTCTCCGTAAATATTATTTTTTTTCAAAAGATTTTGTAGTTTTACCTTTAGCTGGTAGTTCATCTTTTTCTTTTTTTTGTTCTTCTAAAAATTCAACACAATTATCAATCTTTGAGTCTTTTACTCTATCTCTCCAATATCTTTCTATTGGAGTTCCATACTTATCAACGTTAATTGATATTACATCTCCCTCTTTATTATTGCCAAGAGGAAAATTAATTTTTAAAAGTTTTTTATTTTTTTTATTTTTCATTTTAAGCCATATAATTAAGCATTAACAAAATCATCTAAAACCAATTGTAAATCAGTTCCTGTAACTTCATCAGAGAACACTAATATTTCTGGAATTAATGGATTAGTAAATTTAGAAAAGATAGTATTTCCAATTGTACTTGCTTGAAGCTCTGCTATTGTAAAATTGTGTTTTTTGTATTCTTCATATGTAGTAGCAGTATCACCATATTCAATCATTACTGTTGTATGTGATCCAGTAGAACTATAAAAACATCTAACTTGAGTAGCATTGAGTGGAACAGTTACTGTATCAGTATCTGCTAACCATGATACAACTCCATCTAAATCTTTAGATTGCCAGTATTTGCTATCATTTCCTGAAATGGTTAGTGTAAGACCAGCAGAAACATCAATCCAATTAGTAGTTCTAGCAATTGCAGAAGCAATTAAAGTTTCATCAGTAGAATTTAAATCAATAGTTCCTAAATCAAATGTTCCATCAAATATATTCTTTTTATCTAAGCATTCAATTTTACCACTATAATCTGCTTCAACTAAGCCAGTTTCTACATTATGATAATTATTCTGATAAATATAATTTATATCAACATCAGTTCCTACTACATCTGTTACAATATCTTTGTAAATTCCATTTAATAAAGGTATCTGGTTTGTTAAAACTCCATTAACTGTTGCTTTAAAATTATATTGGATTCTACCAAAATATCCTGCGGATGTTTTATTTATGTAACAGTCAGTCCAAGCAGTTGTGAAAAAACCAGTTGAAGTTGAAATAATTATTCCATTCTCAGAAATAATACAATCATTACCCCTTTTTTCTATTTTTATGTCACCATTAACTATTTTACCTACATTTAAAGGAAAATTAAAAGAAGATGTGTTATAAAAAGTAATCTTTGTCTGATAAAAACTAATAACAAACCCTCCAGAGAAAAGAGTTTTAAAATTAGAATTGTTAAAATTTCCATCAACATACATTTCCAATATCCAATCATCAGTAGATAAAAGAGTAATATTTTGATTAAGTTTTACAGAACCATTAGCTTTAAAATAAGAACCTTTACTTTCAACTAAAGGTAATTCTTTTGTTGTATCTTGAGTAGTAATGCTTGTATCAGTTAAAGTATTATATAGTCCAACATAAGAAGGAATATCTGAAATTATTGTAGCTTCTGTTGTAATAACATCTACCTTAGTTACTAAACTTTGTACATTTGGAATGACTTCATCATCTTGAGATACTATATAAATATCATACTCGGTTTCAGAAGTTAGCCCGGTAACACTAGATGAAAAATCTGTACTAGCAGTTGTAACATTAATTGTTCCGCTACTTTCAGCAGTAGAACCACCTGTTCCAGTTCCTGCTATTACTTCAGCAACACTTGGAGCTGTTACGTTATTTCCTAACACTACATAATAAGAAGATCCAACTTCATCTAACTGAACTACAATATCCAAACTTTTTGTGGCTACATTTGCAGTTTTTGGATAAGTAGCAACAAAGCTAGGAGCTGTTATGTCAGTTGTTAATGCTTCTATTTTAGTTACAGAAGCTTGAACATTAGGAATTGATTCATCATCTTCACTTACTAAATAAATATCATAATTAGTTTCAGAAGTTAGCCCGGTAATACTAGCTGAATAATCTGTGTTAGCAGTTGTAACATTTATAATTCCATTAACTATTGCACCTGTTCCATCTTTGACTTCACTTACTGTAGGAGCAGTTGAATTATTAGCTAATACTGAATAATAAGAACTACCAATCTCATTTAACTGAACTATAATGTCTAAGCTTGTTCCACCTAAATTTTCAACTTTAGGATAAGTAGAGATAAATAAAGGAGCAGTAATCTCAAGTGTAGAAGCTTCTATTTTAGTAACAGTGTTCTGAATATTAGGAGTTGGTTCATCATCCTGACATACAACATAAATGTCATAATCAGTTTCAGAATCCAGTCCTGTAATATTAGCCAACATATCTAAATTAATTGTATTAACAACTATACTTCCATTAACTATTGAACCAGTACCTGCTATTACTTCATTAATAGTAGGAAGTGTAGCATTATTTGGTAATACTGAATAATAAGCAGTACCAAGTTCATTTAATTGAACCACAATATCGAAACTTGTTGCTGATACATTTTCAACTTTAGGATAAGTAGAAATAAAACTAGGAGCAGTATTATCTACTGGTATTTCAGTTAATGTTGTTACATTAAGAGAAGTTACAAAAGCTTGAACATTTGGAGTAACTTCATCGTCCTGTGCAACCATATAAATATTATAATCAGTTTCAGAATCCAATTCTGTAATATTTGCTAAAGCCTCTATATTAGCTGAAGAAACATTTATATTTCCAACAACTATTGCTGTTGCACCTCCAGCACCTGTCCCAGCCTTAACTTCACTAACAGTAGGAATTGCAGGATCATTTTCTAATACTACATAATAAACGTTTCCAATCTCATTTAATTGAACAGCAATATCAAAACTGTTTAACTCTACATTTTTTGTTTTAGGATAACTATAAAGGAAAAATGGTGCTGTAATATCAAGAGGAACTTCTACAATTGCAGGCTCAGAACCAAGCTCAAAATTAACTAAAGCATCTGTTGTATCTTCAGTTCCAATAGATTGAGTATAATCAATTTCACTAAACGCTCTTGTATCTGTATTTTCTACAGTATCAGCAAGAATAAAGTCATATGAAAACTCAAAGGTATATTCATAAACAAAAGTTGATCTATCATATAAAATTTGATTGTGACCAGTTAATACAGTAATAAAATCACTTGTTGTTGATAATCCAGTGCTAAACTTCGCTCCAAACAAAGACTTTGTTAAAGGAAGCAACATATCATGGCGACAAATATCAACAGCATCAACAGCAGAAATATCATTCTTAACATTTTTAACAAGAAAAACAGAGAATCCATCAATGATTCTCATTCTCATATCTTGACCTTGTGCTATTGTAGCGTAAGAATCATTATAAGTTGTTCTGTTCTTAGACATTATAGCGTCTGCCATAGTGACAAACATCCATAAATCAGAAATATTTTGTTTTGTATATTGTTCTAAAGCTCTTGTTAATGTTGCTGTTCCAGCAATTCTAATACCTTTTTTAACTTTACCTGACGAATAATAACCATTATCAAAAGATCCTGTTATTTCAAGTTCTGTTGCACTAACAACAACTACTGAATATCTACCATTAACACCACCTACAGTTATTTCTTCAAGAGCTTCATTTCCATTTAATGTTGGAAGACTGTTTGAACTTCTGATCTTAAAATTATTTCTATCCTGAACAGAAATAAGATCAAAATCAGAGTTCCAATCATTGTCTGTAAATCCGTTTAATGAAACTTTTTCATAACCATTATATCCAAAAGTTAAATCATGTTTTCCGTTTACTTTTATGGAAAAAATTAATCCATCCTTTGAAATTTCTTCTATAGGATTGTTATAAGAAACATCAGAAATTGTTATTGCATCCCCAGTAGACAGTTTATGATCTAAAGTTGTAGTTATAGTAGCAACACCATTTAAAGAAACAATTGTAGAGATAGAAAGATTACTACTAAAGATGTCAGTATATTTTGGAATTATTAATTGTAATTGGTCTACTACTTCAGATATTTTCATCTTTTTTTCCTAGATCTTCGATGTGTTCTTTTTAAGTGTCGAATGAGTATTTCTTGTGATTTTTCTTTTAACTCTTCAACGGCTGTACTAACGTGATGTCTTGGCTCAATGTTTTTTGTTCCTTCTTCTAAATATCTTCCGTATGGTTCTAGTCCAGTAGATTTATCACCAAAGTCAACTTCTGTGATACCATGAACATCATAACCAACACTTCTATAAAGATTCCTTGTAACTATTGCAGGAGCTTCACCGGGAGCAGAAGCTTGATGTAAATTTCCATTATAAATATATAATGCTCCGGTTTTAGGATTTTTCATCAATCTTCTTATTTTAAGAACGTGAAGTTTTCCTACATCATGTAAAGCATTTTTTAATGCAAATTCTGTTGCACCAATAATGGTTTCTATAACATTAAAATTTGCTTTATTTTTTTTACCTGCAATAAGTGAAATCATCTATTTACCTCTAAGTCATCATCTCCTAATAACATACAGAAAAGAAAAAGGAATTGTTTTCTTCTCTCAGGATCATCAATGAACCTTATTTTATAACTAAGATCATCAAACTTTATAATATTATTAGAAATTATATCAGACCGATACCTTATTGTAAAGATATGAGAAATTTTTACTTCTGAATCTACTCCATCAAAAACAAAAGTACCTAAACCTTTGTAAGAATTAATCTTTGCCCAAGGTGAGCAAATTAATTCGTGAGACTGAGAAAAAGAAGCATCACCAAAAACAGGAGCTGAAATTCCTCTTCTATAAATAGAAACTTTACTTCTTAAATCACCAATTTGAGGCTTTCTTGACGCTCTTCTTTGAGTTGCTATTTTACCCATAAGTATTTAATATTCTATATTGTTTTATAATCTTTTTTGCTACTAAAGGAAGCTGTAATTTTCCTTCTGTATCTACATCGCCTCTATTTTCATACCAAAATAAAACTACTTGTTTAATTGCGGTTTTAATCGCTTCTGGTACTGTCGCATAGCCAGCAGTAAACTCAATCTCAATTGCATAAGCCATATCTACATCAAAAACATAATCATTTTTAAAAAGAAGTCTGCAATAAGAAGATTTTCTTTTTAAGATATAATCCTCTGGATCAATTACTTCATCATTTATTTTTACGGATGAAATTTCTAATAAAGGAGACTGCTTTATCTGAACAAAAGGTAAATGTTCATATTTAGATGTGGAGAAATAACTAAAGTATCCTGTGAAAGTTCTTTGAACAAAAACTCTGTTGGTCATTGATTCAACTAAATCAGTTGCAGACGAAATTAAAGATTCAAGCAAGTCTTGTTCACTTGAGTCTAAGTCCCTACACCAATCTGAAGATTCAGAAAAAACAATAGGATCTGAGCTTGGAGCTGTCTTTATTTCGTAAAAATCATTTGACATTTTAACCTTTTTTAACTATTGTTTTCGATTAATTCACAGATTAAATCTATCATTTTTTCAACACTATTCTTTTTACTAATAACTTCGTTTAATTCTAGTTTTGCCCAATCTTGCAAGAATTGTTTTTTTTCTTTTAAAGTTTCTAAATTACTTGCTAAATAAATAAGTTTTGTTCTTGGATTAAATGCTGACTCTTCTTCTTTTTTCTTTTCTGCAATATTATTAAGAACATTTACTAAAGATTTTTCTGCATCAGTTTTTTGTTCAATAACTATTTCTTCATCTAAATTTTCTTTTGCCCAACAATCATCAATTAACTGCTTTGATTTTTTATCATCAAAGTCTAAAATATCTTCATTTTCTTCAAAATATTCTATTGGGCCATAAGCAGGATGAAAAGAATAATATCCAGTTTTCAATATTTTTAAGTTCATTCTTTCCTGTATAATTAATAAGCCTAGCAAAAAACACTAGGCTTTTAAAATTTACTGATTTGCAACAGGTTTACAATAAGCATTTGCTTTTACAGCAACACCAACAAAAACACCACCAGAATCAGTAGCAGTAGAAACAATACTAGCTCTTACATATCGTTTTTTACCGGTATATCCAACTCTTTTAGCAGTATCATCATCAGCCAGTGCAAAAGTAACACTACCTAAAGTATTAGCAGAAGCAACAACAACCGCATCAGACAAAGCTGAATTATCGCCTTCGTGCAATAGAACAGTATAAGCTCCATCTGTAATTGTACCAGATTGAACAATAAATTCTAAAGCTTCATATCCAGCAGTATCAATAATATTTCCAGCAGTAGTAGTATCGGTTGCAATAGTAGCACTATCAAAAGCACTTTCTACATAACAATCATTGTGAATATCACTAACATTTCTCATCTTTATTATCCCTTAAAAGTTTTTTAAAGTGTGCTACATTAAATTTATAGCACACAAATTATGTTCACTCTATGCGTGAACTTTCATTACTTTGAATGCTTCAGGAATAATAACTTTTCCTGTGTTGTATTTGTGGAAAGTAAGCTCAATAATGTTCTTACGTTTTTGAGTAAGATTATCTCTAATCACTGTTAAACCAGTACGATCAATAATCTGATAGCCTCTCATAAAATCTGCATACATAATAGCATAAGCATTGGCGGCAATATTAGGCATATCGTTCATAATAACATATCTTTCACCAGCGATACTATTAGGTACTCCCGGTACTAAAGAAGGTTGCCAAGCATAAGCACCACCATCATTTTTTAGAGTTCTAAGGAAAGCAAGTGTTTGTCTGTTAAAAGCAAACATTGGATTTTGTCCAGCTTTCAATTGACCAGTAATCAAAAGAAGATCATCACCAGAAACTGCTCCTGCACTTTCAGAAGTATAAGGATTAGCAATAACTTTCGCATTAGCAAGAAATCCTTCAGGTTGTTTAACACCAGTACCCAAAATGAATTTGTTTCCTTCTGTGAAAGCATAAGCTTCAGCTACATCTCTTGTTACTTCAGATTCAACATCAAAACTTGAATCCATCAGTAAATCTTTTGTCATAGGTACAGTAGTTGTAAGTCTGTAAGCAGTCATAGTTTCTGCTCCATAACCTCCTTGACTATCATTACCTGACTCTGCTTCACCTTCGTAAGTAGCAACAGGAAGAGACTTTCTAACTGGCATTTCAAAAGTCTTTTTACCAACTGTTCTTGTTCTTGCAACTTGTCTTATAGGACTAATTTCAGTAATGTATTTAATCAGAGTATTGTCAAGCTCAATGTTAGTTAGATAACCACCATCGGTATCATTATCCATTCTAAGAGCTTTTACTTCTTCAGCACTGATTTTTTCACCATACTTACAGAAATTATTAAGTGCTTTATACTCAGCACCATCTTTGTAATTTGTTTTAACACTTGATTTATGTTTAGCAACTTCAACTTCAAAGTCTTTAACTCTTTCTTCCAAGTCAAGAGCTTTTTGCTCCATTTCCTGTTGTTTTTGAACAACTTCAGAGTGTTTTGCTTCACTAGACTCAAAAGCTTTGTCTGTTCGATCTTGAGCTTCTTTTGTTTGACTAGACTCAATACCAAACTCTTCTACTGTTTTTCTTAATTGATCTACAGCTTGTTTAACCTCATTAGGTGTAATTTCAGGCATTATTTTTCCTCAATTTTATTTTCGATTTGTTTAATTGAACTGATAATTTCAGACCATTGTGTAGCTTCAGTTTCTTTCTTTTTTTGTTCTTCTTGTTCTTCTTGTTCTTTTTTCTCTTTTTCTTCAGCGTCACGCTGTGCGTCTTGGTCATCAGCGACCAATCCAGCTTTTACAAATGAAACTAACATCTTTGAATCTTTCTTGCTAAAAGCAGAACCTTCGTGAAAAGCTTTTTCTAGTTCCCTTTCGTTCAACTCTTTCAAGTTTGTTATTTTTTGGTTTTCTAAAGATTTAATTGTCGCTTGGTCATTCATTGGAATAACTACAAGTGACCCTTCCATTAAACTTACTTTTTTTAAGTATCTAACATCATCTCTAAATTCAACATTTTTTTGATACTCTGGAATCCAATATCCAATGGACATTGATTTAATAGATCCAATTTCCATTTGTGGAACAATTCTTTCTTTTACAAATGAGTCTGCCAATGGCATTTTAGCCTTTACATAAAGACCTTTTTGATCTTCAACTAAAGATTCAAAAATTCCTAAAGGTTCTGATCCATTATGTGACCATAAAAGAGAAGGAGTTTTTTTAAGCAAAGACTCTGTAAAAGCTCCTTTAACCACGACATCATCACCTAAATCTACATTACCGAACGTAGACAAATATCCTTCAAAATAAGCATATTTTTCATCAACTCTAAATGTTTCCATTTTAAAGTCAAAAGCTTTATACTCTAATTCCATTTATTACCTTCTAATTCTTAAAAGTTTATATTCTAATCGACATCTGCAATTCATTACGTTTTTTGCAGTAGCTCCAAGTGAAACATCACAAGGATACATTAATGATTCACCACCAGAAATAAATGGTTCATATATATATTTTTCAGTGTTATTTAAAAAAACGTGCAAGTCTCTTACTTTTGAATCACCTACATCTTTCCATATCTTTAAAGTATTGTTTCTTTCTGGTATAACAGGGTTTAAAACAGAATTAGGATCACCACCTGATAAAACGGTAGCCTCTGCTATCTTAGCGTTTTCTGCTATGCTCTGAGTAGTAAAAGTAGCTATCTTATTAATCCTAGACTTAATAAATCTCAAAAAATAAACATTCGCTGTAACAGCCAATGATCTATTTGTAATTGTTAGCCCTTGAGCAATAAGAATATTTCTTGCATAATCTAAAGAATCTGCTAAATTCTTTTCATTAGTCTTTGTGATAGTTTCGGAATTTTCTTTAGTTGCTCTATCACAATGAGTTAACAAATAAGCAAGTAGCAATGATTCTTCAAGATCAGAAGTTCCTTGATCTTCTTCTGGAAGGGTTTTTTCTATTTGTTTTTCAAAACTTTTTTGAACTCTAGCACAATGTTTACTTAATATTGTTTCCCACTCTTTACTGAATTTTTCCGCTGATACTTGATAACCATTAGCAACAATATGTTTGACGTTCTCTTTACTCATTCTCAGGAACAACGCCCTGACTTCTCTCATAAAAAGAAGTATTAATGCCTCTTTCTTATCGTTTTCAGTTTTTTCATTCATAATTAAGTAGCGTTATTATCATCAGTGTAAAGATCAGTTCCAATAGGAAGAAAATTTGATGATTTATAAAGAACATCACCACCTTCAACTGGTTCTCGGTTAGGAAGTAAAGATCGTAACTCATTGTCAGTTTCTACACCAATTTCTTGTCTTTTCTTAACCTCTTCAATCTTTCTTTTCTTTAAAGCATCAATTGATTCAGGATTATAAGTAATTTTAAATTTTTTAGGATCTAAGCCAAATCTATGAAGAAGCAGATCACTCAATCCTTCAAATAAAATATTTGCTAATGGAATGATTGCCATATCATAAAGAAGCTCAATACCAGTCTGCATATTGTTAAAAGTTGCGGCATCGTTTGTTACCAGTGCCAGAGGAACATTATATCTAAGATAAATTGCATAGCCAGCAAAAGTTTCAAGTTCTGCATAATCCATGTCTTTATTATTAACACCAAATTCTTTTACACTTGATATATCAGCTCCTGAAATAACACCAATCTTTCCAGCATTACCACCAAAATCTTCTTGAATCCTTTGCTTTCTTTGGTCATGCTCAGATTCAGTAATCATGTCTTCATCATTAAAGGAAATTAACAGTGATAATCTACCACCATTATCTAATAAAGAAAGATTATGAAGTTTACCTTTAATTATTTGCCTTGCTTCATTTGCTGAAGCTTGTAAAGGAGAATCAGACTGAATATTATTTCTTTCAGAAGAAAAACCTTTTATGTGGTAAATTTCTTTTAAATTACCATCATAGAACTTTGTTCCTAATTTTCTGTCTGTTGACCTTGTAAAAGTTCCTGTAACCGATCCAGTAGGAACAATATAAGCATCAGGATATGTATCTAAATTTTCTAATACAGAAACTTCTTGATAAGAGACAGGCCAAATTTCAATAGGCGGCCTTTTAATATTTCCTACGCAAGTAATTAAACTATCATGTTTTAGCAAATAGTTTCTTGCTAGTGTTCCCATAAAATCGTGATATAAGTTCATGCCATTTGGCTTTTTTAAAAACCTTATAATTTCATGGTCTGTAATTATTTTTCCTTCTGAATCTTCTATTACTGGTTGAACTAATTTAACAGAATCGGCAATCATATCAACAGCAGTTGCGATTGCTGAAGTATTCCTATAAAAACCATTTGCCATTTGTGCGGAAATAGTAGCTCCCGGACTTCCTAAAGCATACTCTAAAAAAGATCCTTGTTCCAATGGCAGATAAGCACTCTTTGTTTCCCCTTTTTTTGATTCTTTTTCTTTGAACCAATTTTTTGGATTTAATGAAAACATTATATTAAAACCTTCTTTTTATGTTTAGGCCAAAATGCCATTACGATTGAATCAGCCCTGTTTGGAGACTTAGAACCTTCAGGAGTTTTATTTACAATTATTCTGTCCTTCTCATTAAGTTTATAAGTAGGTTGTGACAATTCTTTGAGTAAATCTTGTAAGTCTTCTATCTCAGAAGAAATACTAATAAGTTCTTCTTCATTAAATGGAGTTCCTTTAGTTACAGCATCAAAAGTTCTTTTAAATCTTGTTCTTAATTGCCACCATCCTTGAGCTTTCAAGTTAGCGTAAAAGTCCATATTTTTAGGTGACTCTTTATCGCCTTTTATCACTCTAGCTTTTGGAAACAATGGTGAATTTTTACCGCACCAAGGAACAATCTCTAAATCTGTATCTAAAAGTCTTTCTCTATCTAGTCTGTTTATTTCAGACTTTACATTAGAACCAACTCCTACAGAATCATATTGAAGAGAATCAACGCATCTTCTTTTGCACATATGAAGTGACTTTTGGGTAGCTTCAATAGGATCGCCATTCGCCCATCCAATACAATCTTTTAATAAAAATGATTGCCTAATTGCTGTAGCATGTTTATCCCGGCCAATACCTTCAGAAACATCAAAACCACAAAATGTTTTACCATAACTTTCTATATTTAAAGTCTTATGAGCGTCAACCGCTGACTTGATCCAAGCCATAGGAATAACAGTTCCTTCAACAGCAGAACTGGCATCACGATCAACTTCTTGAGCAAATAAATGAAGCAAACCTTCTTCTTCAGCTTTTGCCCTTCTTCTATCATACCATTCTTGAGTTTTAAAAGGGTGATCTCTCCAGTCAAAAACAAATACCCAAGTCTTATTGGTATCCATTTTCTTTCCTTCTTCCCATTTATCACCAGCGTCTACCCTTCTTTGAAAAATTGTAGTAGGCCCATTCACAGAACTAATATCAATTTGAACATTGGTATTATCACCTAAAGCCGCCTCAATCTTCTCTGGTCTTTCATAATGGGCAGATTCATCTTTAAAATAAATAGACTTACGACCACCACGACCGATAGCATCACCTGCCTCTCCTGTAATAGAAGCTGAGTTATCAGGATTATAAATTCTCATCATTCTGGAATGCTCCCGATCATTAAACCCTTTAGGTTTAAAGAAAGATGGAAGATTCTTAATGATAGTCCTCATCTTCTCAAAGATACTATCCATATCTCCAAGTTGATCTACAAGCATTTCTTTCCTTGATCCCCAACCAACTGAAGATCCTTCATAGAAAAGCCATAACCAAACTGAGAAAGCACAACATACCCAAGTAGCACCAGCGTCACGACATTTTTCAATAGCACCACAATTTTTGTTTGTTACACAATCGTGAAGAAAGTGAATTAAATCTTTTTGTCTTTCAAACAGACAAAATGGCATTAAAGTAGGAATATTAGTTCCTTGATTCCTTGGATCGGCTGTCACAGTCCAGTCTTCAATAAATTCAACAGGACGATCTTTATAGTAAAGCTTTGCACTTTTCTGCATAGCTTTACTACGATTAAGCATAAAGAATTTCTTTATCCTTTCCTCATTGATTTTCTTGTAGTCTGGTCTTTGGCTATTCAGCATTTTCACTTATCGGACATAAAATTATAAAAACGATATTATAGTGTATAATATATTTTTTGTAACATATTACACACTATAATGTTCTTTAAATAAAAATTATTAGTGGATTTTCTTCAGAGTGAAGAGATGAAATTGTTTGTTTTTGGATTTCAGGAGAATAACAGTCTTCAAAAAACACTAACTTTTGCTCATTATTTCCAACTTCGTAAAGGCTGTTTACTTGTGCGGTCATGCAGAACATATCCCAAGTTAACATATTTATTTGAGTATATGGATCAAATATAGTTTCAACTTCTACTTCTTCTTCATCATTTTCAAAGTCCATATTAAGCCATTTTATTATATACGGTCAAAAAATATTGACCGTATATATGGTTTTTATTTAAGAATCATAATCATCATCATCATATTCATCTTCAGCAAACAAAAAACCTATAACAAATACTATAACACATACAATAGCCAAATCAAAGAGGGTTATCATCTCCTGCCACTCCTTCTACCTTTTCCAGTTCCATCTTGTCTACCAGAATTATCTTTTGAAAAGAAGATTCCAATAATACAACATACTACAAAAGCAATAAAGGTTTCCATTATAATAACTCCACTGCTAATCCTGCCAATTCAGAACGCTCTGTTTTTACCAGAGTAACATGACCGTGAATTTTCTGTTCCTTAAACTTTTCAATTACATAGGTTAATCCATTGTTCCGTTCATCTAAGTACGGAGTATCAATTTGTTTTGGATCACCTGTAAGCACAATTTTTGTGCCTTCACCTGCCCTTGAAATAAATGTTTTGATTTCGTGAGGAGAAAGATTCTGTGCTTCATCTATAATGATGAACTGATTTGCAATTGACCGTCCTCTGATAAAGGTGATAGCTTCCATTTCAATAGTCCCATTATCAACAAGACTTTTAACTTTTGTTTTAGTAGAACCAACTTCAACTTCACCATCTTTTGACTTTTCACCAATAGTTCCATCTTTTTTACCTTTTAGTAAATAAGAAAGGTTATCAAAGATAGGTTGCATCCAAGGAGCTAATTTTTCTTCTTTAGATCCGGGAAGAAAACCAATATCTTTTCCCAAAGGAATAATTGGTCTTGATACTAGAAGGTTATCATATTTTTGATTTCCCATTACGCCATTCAGACCAGCGGCGAGAGCTAGTAGTGTTTTTCCAGTTCCAGCCTGACCTGATAAAGTAACAAGCTTGATTTCAGGGTCTAGAAGCAATTCTAAAGCCATTCGCTGTTCTTTGTTCTTATTCCTAACTTTACCAATATGATCTTTTGTCTTATCAAGCTTTATAATTTCATTATTACTGATAGCACGACAGATAATAGCGTTTTTAAGATTACCCATATCGAAAACGTGAACAAAAGAATTGGGCATAAAATTAACCCTATCACCTTCAAAAAGTAAACGCTTCTTAGTACAAAGACACTCCCATTCAGCAGTAGTAATAACAAATTCTTGATTACCAGTGAAAGCATGATTATTATCCTCAATTACTCTATCAGTTTTGTACTCTTCAGTTTTAATTCCATATAAACTTGCTTTAACTCTTACATTAGCATCATTTGATACAAGGACTACACTTTGCTTATCTGTATAAGAAAGGGCACAATTAAGGATTCTGTTGTCCACTACTGACATATCCATATCAGTTTGTGAATTGTTAATTTGTGGCTTGTCAACAAACAAAATACCACCATTTTCAAGTTCTGCTCCATCATTGAAAAAGTCTTCACCTTCTTCAAATCTACTACGGAGTCTATCCAGTTTTCTTATTACTGCTCTGGCATTCTGACCAAGTTTGTTATTTAATGCTTTAAATTTGTCAAGTTCTTCAAGAACTTCCATTGGAATAACAACATCATTGTCTCCAAAAGAAGATAGTGAAATTGGATCATGCAAAAGGACGTTTGTATCCAAGACATAAATCTTTTTCATTTTTTTCTCTTTAAAAAATTAAAAAACAAACTGATTAAATGATGATTGGGTTTGGAATTGAACCAAAGAAACTAATCAAAGCCGTTCACCAGAATTTCTCCCAATCAAAAAAAAATTTTTAAGTCATAGCGTAGTACAGACAATAGCGGACAGACAAGGTTTTTAATCATTACTGCCATATTTCCATACCAGAGGCTAAGACGTTTTCAATTTCGCACTTATAAAAAGGTAGCGTATCACCTCTCTTTATCCTCAATGTCTTCTTCCTATGGAATAATTGAGTAAAACTTTATAATGTTCTTTGTGGTACTCCAAGCAGGATTTGAACCTGCGACTAAATGGATATAAGCCACGTACTCTACCAAGACTGAGTTATTGGAGTGCATGAATAAGTAAAACCCCTATTGAGAGTTGCAATCTAATAGGGGGAGCAGTAACTAAAAACTATTAATAACGCAAAAGTTGCTCACCTTTAGTTAGAAAAAATAATATGTTTATAATTACTACAGACCTAAATATTATTAAAAAACATATATTTTATGCTCTTTAATAATACATAAATGGCTAAAGATAGGATATGCGCTGGTTAAATGATAAGAAAATTCCCATAAACTTATCTAATACCGAACACTCTACAACTCTAGCCATTTAATTTTTAAGACTCTTTATATATACTACAATTAACCTAACAAGTCAAGATTATTCTTTCAAGAATGTCTTTATGATAGCTATTTATTTGACCATAACGTTGATCTGAAATTTTACAAATCTTAATTCCTTCCTGTCTTGATAATGTAGCACATTTTCTACCAATTTTTGACGCTTCAATGGTATCAATTCTTTCTCCCATTAAAGAGCAGTATCCTTTTACAGAAAAATAGTCTTCTTCAATATCAGCTTGTTTAGCCTCAATTACTGCTATTTTATCTGATAGTCTTGATAGTTCTTGTTCATGTTTTAAAAACTGTTGTGCTTGTTGAACTAAAATTTCCGCTGGCGACAGAACTGCAACAGGAATGTTTAACTGTTTTTCGCATTCTAGAAAATATCGCCTAGCTTCATCGCCTTTTGTGTTGTTTTCCATCATAGAAAGCATTTTAGCCATATCAGACGACAAAAAATATTCAATTTTAGTGGCGTTGTTTGCTTCCATTTTTTTATGGAGGCAGGTAAAATCAACATTTTTAACAAAGCGACATTTACTTATTTTGTTTTTGATCCATGTCGAAAAATCTTGTTTACTATCAAGAAACAACCAAAGCCCTCTGGCATTAAAACTATTTATTCAGTTTACTTTTTCAATCTTAATTAATTCTTTCAGATTTTCCATTTTATTATCTCTTTTTTGTTTTTTTATTCTCAATTTAAAAATTGTAGTAATGGCAGAGGAAGTGAGAATTGTCTCCCCTTTTCACTAGCGCTAAGTTAGCCATTACATTAATCAATCACTTAGAAACAAAACATTTTCTCCAAGAAGCTAACAATTCTTCTTTCGTATAAAAACTTGTTATTCCCATGTTCCAACAAAAGACATTCTGTTTATCAACATCAGTGTATTCTTCAAAAGTATTAAACATCTTATACTCTTTAATCTCATAAGAGGCATAAATCTTTTTATAAGAAGATCCATTACTAATTTCAAGCTTGTATCTTCTCACTTTTTTATTAGCTTGTCTTTTAGCATAAGGATTACTATCGTTACACCAGTGATTTTTCTTTCTGCTCCTTGACATATTTTTCCACCTTTTTTAAAAACATTTTCTTTTCTAGGATTGGAAGATAATCACAAATTAATTTACCATCTAAATGATCTATTTCATGTTGTAATACGACTGCTAAAGGCCCTTTTGCAAGCATTACCTTCATAGTACCAGCAGTATTAAAATATTTAACAAGAATCTCTTTAAAACGATAAACTTTAGTAGAAGCTCCGGGAAGACTTAAACATCCTTCTTCAGATAAAAACTGATCTTTATATGTTTTGTTCTCTCTTTTAAATCTTTCGTCTAAATCATGGTCACAAGCAATTTCAGGATTAACAAGAATAAAAGGCTTATTTGGTAAATCTGGAATTTTGCTTCCATCAATAGCAATAATTCTTTGATCGTTTCCTACTTGAACAGAAGCTAATCCTATTCCATTAGTTTCATTCATTTTAAGAAGAAGTTCAAAACAAAAATTACTTAAATCACTATCAAAGTTTACAACAGGCTTTGCAACAGTTTTTAAAAAACTATTTGGGTAAATAATTAGTTTAGTTTCCATTTTTACCATAATTAATTGTTAACGTATATATAATATAACACATTCATACATTTAATGCAAGAAAATAACGACAAAACACAATTTATTATTTAAGTAAATATTCGTTAATTCTATTATCTAAATAATCAACCGCTTCCATCACTTTTTTTGTTATAAATTCTTCATTTATCCTTTTAGGATTTTCCCAAATAATATCTTCATAAATTAAATAAACTCCTGAAGATAAAGAAGTTGGAATATTAATTAATTCAAAAGATAAAAAACGATCATACTGAATATAAACAAAATGACGATATTCGCTGTTTTCTTGAACAATTTCGTTTATCAATTCTTGAACAATTTCCGCAGTCCTTAGATCCATTTTTATCTCCACTTTTGCGGTTAAGCGGTATACCGGTTTGTTTACAGTCCGTCTACTATATATTTATTTACATTTAAGTGTATTATATATTACAGTTAAATGTAAATATTTTTGAGTTGATTGGGTAGTAACTAAACCGTTAAACCGCTTAACCGCACTTTTACCTTCTTATTACTATACTTTGGTAAAGTATATGACTAAAGTATAGTAGTGATTGCTAATTTACTCCAACAACTCTAAATTCTCGTTCCGGGAAAACTTTCTGGTAATATTCTAGTTTATCTCCACATTTAGCTTTTGAAAGAAGCTGAGTAGTTTGAACATATTTCTTCCCTTGGTACTTATTTATGAAATAAACAAAGATCCAATCATCACTTTTTTTAACCTGAAGGAAACCAGTGTTTTTTTCTTTCCTGAGTTCCAACTCTTTTTTCCTCTTTTTCGCTCTCTCATTTCTGTTTACTTTCTTTCGACAATCCTTGCAAATGTAGTCATAAACTCTACGATTCTGATAATAGTAAAAATCATTTATAGATTGTTCATCTCCTTGCTTGTCACAGCCTTCACAATTGCATACTCTTGTCTTCTGAATGTCATACTTCAGCTTTTTTTCTTCTTCCATATAAATGTTGCTCAGAGTCATTCCTTGCCGTTTCATTATTTAAGCTCTCGTTTAAATGTTTCTTCAAATTCAGAAATAATTTTTTTAAAAACAAACTCTCTCACAATATAATTAGATTCCCTAACAATATGTTCACATTGATGTTCTTTCTCATAAGAGACATTAGCAAGCTCAGCCTTCATTTCATCTAGGAAACGTTGGTGCTTATTAAGTTTAGAGTAAATGAGATACTCAGTCCTTCTATTAAACATGATAGACAATGGTACTTCCAGCTCAATACCTTTTGAAGTTAAAATTTCATTGTTTTTACCAAGATAAATATATTCGTCTTTATCCCAAATAAGACCTTGAAGCTTGCGACCATTCATAAAAAGGTCTAAAGCTTTTTTACTACCAAAAATTTTATTCATAAATCCTTTTTAGAAACTGATTAAAATAATAAGAGTATAATAAATAGCTTCTGAACTAACAATAACACCTACGAAGATTGCAGAGTCAATAAGGATACTTTTAAACTTTTCCATAATTATTACTATTCAATATCATTAATAATAAAAGTCTTTTTGCAATTAGGACATTCAACTTCACAATTAAAGCCTTTACAGCTAGCAAAACCACACTTATCATCTTCAAGCTCAAATACTGATCCAAGCAAATAACCATCTTCCATTAAAGATTCAATTTCGCATAGATCAAAGTAATCATCACAGTAAGGACAGTGAACATCAATAGAAATGCAGGTTTGAGCATCTGCTTCTAGCATATCATATTCTTTATCATAATACTCAGGAGCTTCAATTGTGTCATAACTTGCTTGAGCTTTATCGAAATTTTTATCAAACATTTATACCTCTAGTTTGTTATAGAGCTTAATTGCGTCCTTCAGAGTGTCTTTATACACATCTCTTCTTTCCAACATTCTTCTTAAAGTTACTTTGAATCCAATTTCACCAGTTAACCAGTTACAAGTTGCATAAATCTTTTTGAAATAACAATTTTCCTTTCCATACGCTGAGAATAGCAATTGTCTGCCACTATCAAAGTATGAAGACTCTAGTTTATCAAAGTCTACTCTGCTTTCTTCATTCATAATGTTATACCATTGTTTCAATGTTTGAGATAAATAAATCAATGAATACCCATTCGTAATATCTTACTGGTACTATGCTTTTCTCAGAATTAAATGGTGGTTCAGGAAGTGTTTCAAGTTCAGCTTCAAGTTCAACTTCTGGTTCAATAATTTTATAACCATGATTTGTTTTGTAAGCTTCATGCTCTTCTCCACAAAAACATCTCATATCGCTGTTAAAAACAGTCATATTTGAAGAGAAGATAAGATTTTCAAGAGCATCTGTCCTTGAAGCAATCGCTTCCAGCTCTTCCCAGCTTTTAATGGTAATTTTGTATTTATCCATTGTATCCTTTTTTAAACTAAATTATTGATTCTTTCATTAGCCATTTTACAATAATCTGATGACAATTCAAAACCAATATAATTACGTTTCATTTTTTTTGCGGCAATTGCAGTAGTACCTGATCCCATAAATGGATCAAGAACTGTTGTTGCAGTTGTTGAAGAAATTATTCTTTCAATTAATGGCAATGGAAAAGGAGCAGGATGATTATTATTTTTTTCTTGAGTAAATTCCCATACATCGCCATAAGCGTTCGTTTTTGGAGCAAGTTTAAATTTAGGTTTAGCTATAAGATAAATAACCTCATATGTTGGAAGAAAATATCCAGCAGGACTAAGTTCTTCAGTTTTTGCTTTTAACTCCTTTTCGCATTTGATAAAATACTTTCTTGCTTCTTTTCCTTGATTATTTTTTTCAACCATTGCAAGTTCTTTTGCCATATCAAAAGAAATATGATATTCTGTTGAAGTTTGACGATAAATTTTTTTATTTATCGTGGAATAGTCTTCATTTTCAGTAAAGTCATACTCTTCAATTCTGTTTTTAATCCAGTTAGAAAACTGTTGCTTCGATTCAAGGAAAGTATGAAGT
>Ga0307928_10000529_pt1 | contig 28681 bp, 33 predicted proteins | sample AceLakmetagen232_FD_201815 | JGI IMG/M metagenome (GOLD analysis project Ga0307928, IMG submission 201815) | Saline water microbial communities from Ace Lake, Antarctica - #232 | ecosystem: Environmental > Aquatic > Non-marine Saline and Alkaline > Saline | place: Antarctica: Ace Lake... | reverse complement strand
AGTTTACAAGTATATTGTGGGGAATTAGTTAGCGCAATAAGAGCAGCTTGTGTTTTTGATTCAAGTTCATATCTAATTCTTTGTTCTTTTCGTTCATAACTTCCAATTTCGCCAAGACTTAATAATAGCCCGAGGAAAAATATCATGAGGATCATAGCAATAAGAAAGTCAATTGAAAAAATTTGTCCTTTATTCATTACTGATCACCAATAGTTCTCCTTCACGAGTAATTTCACTATTTATCGGTTTTGAAAAAAATGATTTTTCTTCAATTAACCCAATGTCAGTATCAACCGTAAGGAGAAGATAATTATTATCTATTGTAACAAAAGGTCGTTTTGAAACATTTTTATAATTTATGGGGTGGATCATTATTTTTGTAGTAAAATTAATGTCACTTAATGAATTTGTTGAAGTAATAAATGAGGCAAGATTAGCTGAATTTTCTTTTAATTGGGTTCTTAGAAAAAATTCTTCTTGGCCTGATTGAAAACCAGATAAAATTAAGGTAAATGCGCCAATAAGCATAACTACTACGATTAGAGTTACTAAAAGGTCAATACTTATCTGTCCTTGTTGCATAGAAAAGTAATGTTTATGTACTTTTTTAATGTTCTGTCTCATATAACTTCGACCTTGATTGTATTTCCTGTTGAATCAAAAAAACCAATTTGATTTGATGATGTTGAAATTATTAAATTTAGTTTATATCTTCTAAAAAAAACTTTATCTGCCGCGCTGGGACTTGCTATGCCGCTAGGGTGGGAATGGACAGAACCAAGGATTGTATCATCAATTGGGATGACGGATTCCAAAATACTAGCAAAATTAGTTCCACTAGTGCTTGGTAAAAAAACAATTTCAGTTATTTCTTTTATTTTTTTGTCTCCAGATAAGAAACACATGAATTCATCAGGATAATACTTTTTTGATGATTCCATTAAGTCTTGGAGAAGGGTTTGTTTTATTTTCCACATGATTAATATAAGACAAATACATAGAAAAACATTGTGGGTATGATAAGTGAAGCCAAACAACTACTCCGATTAACTTTATTTAAAATAACAAATAATCCAAGAGCACTTGAAAAAATTACTACAAACAATCCATACAGTCCATTGAACAAAAATACGCTTAAGATCATCACACTTATGCTAATAATCGAAAATAGTTTGGTTTTATTTTTTGTAAAAAAGTTATTTACTTTTTTTGCTAAATATATTGTAATTAATCCTCCGAATCCTCCAGCGGTAATCATTGTTGCAATTCCAAGAAAATATTCGTTTTGAGTAAAAAATATTTGTTCGCGTAATACAATCATTGCACCATTTCTTGTTTTTTCAAGGAGAAATAAAATGCTAAATGAGAAAAAAAATGCAGAGGTGTTAATACTTCCAAGTAAAACTAAATAATTTTTTGTTTGAATAGTATTCCTAAATAATCTAATTATTCCAGCTGCTAAATTACTACCAATTCCTGGCAAAATTGAAACAATCACTCCGCCAAGGATTCCAACAAGCCCTTCAGTCCAACTAGCCAATTTAATATTAACTTTTGTTTTTTGTTTTTTTAAATTTGGAATTTCATTAAGAGAATAAATAATTGTTGGGATTCCAAAATAGCCAACAATTAATGGAAAAATTTGATTTGTAAACATTAATCCGTGGCTTGCAGCAATAAGTATTACAAAAGTTACAATTATTTTTTTGTGAATAGTTGTTTCATTAATAACAATTATAAAAATTACAAAAAGTAAAATTATTGGAATAAAATATCTAATTAGTTCCCAACTATCATTAACAAATATTGAAAAGGGGATTAAAAAAATTAGTCCAAAAATAAGAGCGATAATTCCACCAAAAACAGTTAAACAAATGGCTTCAACTCCCTGTCCATTAAGAAATAATTTGTGTCCAGGTAAAACTCCTTCAAAAGTGTCTGTGCTTGGAGCTCCAATAAATATTGCAGGTATAAAATCAACAAAACTTTGAGTAATGCACATGCTTAATGTAAATATAATTGCATTAAATCCAAACAATGGACTGGCAACAAGTAGTAGGGAAACATTGTTGCTGTGAATCCCAGGGATTAATCCAGTAATTGTCCCAGTAAAGATTCCAAGAACTAAAAAAAGAATCATTCCGTTATCACTTTGTACACATACAATTCTTCTTTGTTCTGATAAAATTGTTTTTTTGCATAGATTGTTATAAAATCATTTTTTGTCAAGTCTGTTTCTTTTGGATAATATGCGAGTATTTGATTGCCATCATTGAAAACAAAAATCGTGCTTGGGGAATTTTTAATTACATATTCAACTTTTCCAAATAAAATTCCACTATCTTCAATTTCCATATTAGTTATTGTTGTTTCTTTAAAATCAGTTTGATAACTAACCAAAAATAGAATACACCCAAAAATGATTATTATAACACAGATAATTGAAAGTTGTTTTTCATTCATATAGTATTTTTTTATTTATTTAATAAAAAGGATTGGCTAGATTTCGTCTTTTAACGAATTAATTTATTTTATAGCTAATTTGTTTTAATTTGGTAACTTCGTGTATTTGTGAGCTAATTTTTAAGAAATTTGTTTCGCCAAAGTCATCCCTTGTGATATCTGAGGGATCTGTCTTAATACCAAAATTAGCATCCCCATTAGGGTATACATTTAGTTTTACTTGTTTAATTATTACTAAATCATCCATATTATTTGCAAGACTATTAATTTCTGTTCGTGCGATACCAAGAGCCATAGTACTATCATGTGTTTGAGAATAAAGCCCAACAATTACTAATGTGGCAGTAAGGATAACTAATAATAAAAAAAGAGTTTCAATTGACGTTTGTCCCTTCATGTAATCAGCCCGCGCCTATTATTATCTTCCCAGTTTCTTTTTTAATAGTAAATCTTCGATTTCCTGCCATTGGTGCATCAAATAAACACTCGATTGCAACGTTTGGAATTTCAAAATTTTTATCACAAATATTATTTGGACAAAGAGTTACGCGAGGGTTAAGTGCAATTCCATTCATTGTGCTTTGATTTATTTTTACAATAAATCCAATATTTCCATCATTGTAACAACCAACTTCGCCATTTCTTGGAATAAATAAGTGTATAGTTTCTTTTGATCCATCACCAAGCATTGAAACTCTTTTTACTGAATTAATAAGTTTTGTTGCTTCGTTATTTGCTCGACTGATATTATCAATATCTTCAATTATCCCTTGTGAACTTTCAACAAGAGGTTTTGTAACTGAAAATATGTATACTATCACAAGTAATATGATAAAAATAAATTCGATTGCTGCTTGTCCCCTACTCTTCATTTTAAATCCCCATAAATAAAAACCATAAAAAATCTCCAAAGACAACTGCTAACAAATATCCAATTAACATTGTTGGAACAAAAGGCATTGATTCCTTTACACTAATTTGTTTTGGAATTAAACCTTTTTTTGCCAGTTTCTTTAGTTCTTGCATTTCTTCTTCATTAAAACCTCTTGCTCGTGTTGCCGAAACAATTAATTCTTTTTTTTCAAATATTTTATCTATCTTTTGTTCTTTCACATATTTAAGGATTCTGGAAATGCTAAGTGGTTTAACTTCAACAACTTTTTTGCCTTTCCACATTAAACTAGCTCCTGGAATCATCCCTTCTTCAATTTTGTTAACATTAATCTTTGAAGAAAGTAGTGGACGTAGAGCAAACATTAGTTTTATGATTCCATAAATTACAACAATCATGAATAATATTCCAAGTAGTGATTGGGTTACTAGAATTATGTCAAGGTATGCTCCGCCAATAAATGCAATTGGAGTTACAAAGATTTTTTTATTTTTTAGAGTTCCCCATGCCATGATAATTAAAAATTCAAGTATAATAAGAGACCATAGCAAATCAATTGGAATAACTTTGCTAAGAATTACATAAGTTCCAGAAATAAAAAATGAAGCGTGAATTCCTTGGATTGTTTTTTGTTTCATGTCCGCTAAAACTTGTTTTCTAAATTGTTTATGTTTTGTTAATTTGTATAATACAAAAATCATTCCGTATGGGAAAAAGGCAATTAGTGAATAAACAAAAAGCATTATTGGAAATGAAAATAATGGCCCACTGTCAAAAATTCCAAGTTTTAAAAGTCCAGGAGTTAATGGATTAAGTGCTCCAAGACCCATGAATAATTTTACATCGCCTCCAGCAAAAATTCCTATTTTCCACAAGATCCATCCAAAGAAAAATCCCCAACACATTCCAATAAATGAAAACATGAATAAAGTTATGTCATTAAGATAAATTGAATATGCTCCAAAAATTATTAATCCAAGTATTGCTAAACTATAGTTTAATTTGTTTGGTACGATTCGTTCTTTAAGATCAGTGTATGTTGCAATCAAAAGACCAATGATTGAAACTATTATTGTGGCATAAATGAACATATTACTCGTAAATAGAACGAATTTTGTATTTAAAAGCCTAAGCAATTATTGTAAAATATCTTCAATAACTCTTGTTCTTGTAGAAAGAAGGTCTGACTGAGCACTATCTGCAATTGTTCTTAAAGCGTCAACCACAAGTGCTGCTCCTATTGCAAGCATTATTGCAAAAACGCTTGTTAGTAAATATTCAAATGATACTTGTGCGCGTTCTTCACCAAAAATACTAGTACTTTTTGTTTCACTCAAATTCTTTTGAATTTTTGTTCCCATAAAAAATCACTTTAGTCCCAAGTTAATAAATCATCATCTTGGTAATTTGCAGATAAGTTCTCTGGACAATGATCAGCATTAGCTGGTACCCAATTTCCAGTGTTATCTTTTTCACCATAGCCTAAGGTTAAATCTTTAATGTAACATCCGCAGAGTAGGTTGTTAGCATCAAGTGTTAAGGGGCCTTTGCAAATACTATCATAAAGTTGTCTGTTTCCTTGGCCTTGAACTGGTTCTATAGTTGAGGCTAAAAAAGATATTACAATTGCAACAACAACGATTGCTGCAGCAAGCATTAGTAAGTATTCTATTGCTCCTTGTCCTTTTTTATTAAATTTCATTCTAATCACTCCGCTTTACTCTAAAGACTACTCACTCGTAGTATTTAAATCTTTCAGATTTAAAAATTTAAATTTTGGAAAAAATTTAATGTATATAAAGTTTATTGGTTTAGATATTTTTTTAAAAAAAGAATAAAAGAAAAGGCGCGTTGGCCTTTTCAGTTTTAATTTTAGTTATCAAGTAGATTGTTTAGATCATTGAATGCTTCGTTTTGATCTCCTACAGCTTGATTTCCTTGGTCTTGTCCGCCTGATAGTGCTCCTGTTACGGCTAGGATTACGATTGCTACTACTAGAATTGCGGCTGCGATGATCAATAGGTATTCTATTGCTCCTTGTGCTTTTTCTTCCATATTGTTCATCTGTTCCTATAATTATTATTAATTTAAATGTTTTTTGTTACTTTTAATTGTTTGCATTTACCACATCTAGGGTAGGATTCGCTGCAGTGTTAGCTGCTGACTTAAGATAGAGTGCTGTAATAGTTACAATTACAACTCCGGCTACAATAAGCAGTAGTGCTTCGACTGGTACTTGTGCTCTTTCATTCATAATGATCCCAACAGTGCAGTGCCTATAACAAATTTAGCTGCATAGTACACCATAAACGCTACAAGTAATAACACTGGGATATATATAATGCTTTTGTTAACCTTTCCTTCTCGGATTATTGACATCATAATTCCAGATCCAATTACTTCAATAATTAAATAAGCTTCAACTAAAACAAACATGTAATTAGTTGTTTGTGCAGCAGCAACCATTTGTGCTTCTGAAAGAGCTTGAGTAGTGATGGTTGAAAAAACACTCATTACTGAATTAACTTCTCCAAAAATAAGGGGTGCAATAAATCCACCTGAAGCAACCATGAACATGAATTGCATGGTAGTGTTTGATTTTCTTTCTTCTTTAATTCTATACATGTCTCGTACATCGTCTGCAATTTCTTCTAAAATGTCAGATAAACTAGCTCCGCTTTTTATTGAATCAAGTAAAATAACAACAGTTCTTTTAACAAGTCTTGAATCTACTCTGTCAGCAAAAACTCCAAGTGCTGTTTCAAGATTTTCTCCTTCCTCAAGTCGTCTTAATGCAAGATCAATTTCTTCAGAGAGTCTTCCATAATCACTATTTGCAACTTCTCGTAATGCACTTTCATAGGTGTCACCAGCTTTTAGAGTATCGGCCATTTGTTTTAAGGCATCACTAAAATTTCTTTCAATTGAATTAAGTATTGATTCTTTTTTTAGATAAGGGTAACCAAGTAATAGAATAAGTACTGCTGCACCAAATGCGAATGGAAGTAGAGTCATTTCACGAATGATTGCAAGACTTAATATCCAAGAACTAATTCCAACAATAATAGTAATAACTATTGTAATGCCTATCCAAGTTACTGCATTGTAATGCATTTTACTAAATTCAATCCATCTTGAATATTTTTCAAACATATTTTCGTTTTCCATAACATCACATCTTTGGTTGGGTCGCGGCCACCATCAAAATCATTAAGCCATACATTATTGGCATTACTATTAAATAAAATATTGTAAGCATCATTGGAGTTAAAGGAAGTGATTTAAATAAATCTTGTCCAGTTGCAGCAATTGGTGAATTTCTTATTGCTCCAAGAATCATTATTGCAACGGGTAAAACAATTCCAAGGAAAATAAAAATTACTGAGAAGAAATTCATTTTTTGTGCAAATGTTCTAATTTTATTTTTTAAGTCTTCTGAAACATCTTTTGCAATATCACTCATAACGTCACTTAAATTTCCTCCAACTCTCATTGCACGTAAAATATGATTCACTGCAGTTTTTAGAGGTCGGCTTTGTGTTCGTAGAGCTAAGTGTTTTAGTGCAACTCCAGTGTCTGCACCCTCTTCAATTTCATTAATAGTTTTTGCAAATTCTTCGCTTAATATTCCATAATCATTTGAAGCAATTGCTTGTATTGTTTTGTAAAGTCCAATTCCTGCCTTAAGTTCAGTAGACATATGTCTTAGTGCAAAAGGTAGTTCGATGGAGACTGCATTCCCGCGAGAAGAAGCTCTTTGTTTTGGTATCATAAGTAATATTACTGTTACAAATAACCAAGCAGCAAATGCAAAAACAAAAGGCATTACAAATATGAATAATGGATTTGCAAGTATTACTCCAACAAAAAATCCAACGATTAATGTGATAAGTCCTGCAACAAATCCTCCAGCACTTGCAAGTGCAAGATATTGGTTTGAAGAATAATGCATATTTGCAGAGTATAAATAAAAACTTAATTCGTCACTTAATGGGAATCCTTTTAACATATTTTTCATAGGCCTAAGAACTCCGCTAAATTTAATATAAAATCTTCCAAATGATTTGCTCATTTCAGAACCAAATGATTCAAGATCTTCTTCAGTCTCAATATCAACTTTAGCATAACTATCTTCAGTAATAATTCCGCGAAGTTCACTTAGAGTGCTATTTACTTCGTCAAAAACAATTCCTTCCTTTCGGTATTTCTTTTTCATTGTGTCTACAATTTGATTTACTTCTTCTTCATCAACCGAATACTTTGTTTTCATTATGCTTCACCGAAATTTTTTCTTTGGGCTAAAAAGTCTCTTGCCATTGCACTAACTTTTGTCATCTCTCTGATATTCTGACTGACTAACTTATCTAAAAACCTTTTCCTTATCTCAAGTTCTGACTCAATTTTAGCTTTTGGGAGTCCTGTGAAATTTTGTAATTCTTTTATGAAATTACTTTCAAGTAAAGTTCGTTCAAGAGTATCATTTACTGGATTTCTTTGAAAGACTGTATTAGTTTTAGCTTTGCCTTCAAGTCCACCGTGTACTTCTGCAATTTCACTAATACGTCTTATAGTACCTTTTTTTCTATCATAAAAACGATGTTCTACAATTACCATGTCAAGTCCTGAAAGCATTATTTTGGGTACATTCATGGGTGGTGAAGTTACACGTACTAAAGTTTCTTCAGCAGAATTAGCGTGCACAGTTCCAAGACAACCATCGTGACCAGTGTTAATTGCAGTGAATAATGTGAATGCTTCTTCGTGTCTAATTTCTCCAACAATTATCCTATCAGGTCTCATTCTTAGTGAGTTCTTTGTTAAAATATCCATTTTTAATTCTCCACTACCTTCAAGCCCAGGAGGTCTTGCTTCAAGACGAATCCAATGTTTAAGTGGAAGACTTAATTCTGCAGTGTCTTCAATTGAAACTATTCTTTCTCGTTCTGGAACAAAGGACGCAAGAACATTTAGTAAAGTTGTTTTTCCACTTCCTGTTCCTCCACTAATTAACATGTTAGCTGGTTTTGTTCCAAGCCCTTCAACACATAACCACAAAAATGCTGCACCTTCACTTGAAACAGTTCCCATTCTAATTAAGTCAACTATTGAATATGGGTCTCCTTTAAACTTTCTAATTGTAAGTGTTCCACCACTAATACTTGCTGGAGGAATGGTTGCGTTTACTCTGGAACCATCACTTAGTCTTGCATCAAGTAATGGGGAAGCAACGTCAACTCGTCTTCCAACTTCTCTTGCAATTTTATTAATAAGATCTTCAATTTCTTGTTCTGTAATAAATTCAATATTAGTATTCATCATTTCAAATTCACGATGGAATACAAAGACTGGTTTTTTTGGTCCAACAACCATGATTTCTTCAAGTAGGTCGTCTTTAATTAAATCATCAATTAATCCATATCCAACCATTTCTCGTACAACTGAGTCTGCATAAAATGATGCTCTTGAATTTGGTATTTTTAGAGTTGGATTATTTTTTATTATATCAAGAACTTTTTGTTTGTAAATAACTCGTCGTTCTTCAGGATTTCTAATTTTATAAGGGGCAATACTAATGAGTCTTGTTGTTGCTTCTTTAATTGTGTTAATTACTTTTCTCTCAGCTGGGGTAGGACGAAGAGTTGGAACATAATAGTAATTCATTGGTTTTCCAGGAATTTTAAAAATCCTAGTTTTCCCGTATGATTTAAGTTCAATTTTTTTCTGTGATGAAAGGTCTTTTTCAATTTCAGTTTTTTCTTGGGCTATTGGTTCAATAGCTAGGTCAGGAACTTTATTTTCAGTGAGTTGTTTTAATCTATCAAGATCTTCTTGTTTAACTTCTTTAACAATATCTTCTTCTTTTTGCTCGGGAGTAACTTCTTTTACTTCAACTTTTTTAGCTTTTTGCATCATGTCTGCAAGATAGTCTGCGCCCATGCAGAAAATAAGTCTTTAGTATTATTTAATCCTTACTATGGATCCTTTCGCCGATCCGGAGCGAAGAATTTTGACATTGCTTTTTTGCAATGTCAAGAAAGCTATTTATTTTTTTTCTTTAATTTCAGTTTTGATTTTTGAAATAAATTCGTCTTTCGGTAGAACTTCTTGTTTTCCGTCTCGTGTTCTTATTGCAACTTTATTGTCGGCAACTTCTTTTTCTCCAACAATAATGATATATGGTACTTTCATTTTTTGAGCTTCGCGAATTCGATATCCTAAAGTTTCACTCCGATCATCAAGTTTTGCTCTTATTTCTTCATCAATCATTTCGTCGAAAAGTTCTTTTCCATATTTTGCAAAGCTTTCAGCAACGGGGATTATTCGCACTTGTTCTGGTGCAAGCCAAGTTGGGAATGCTCCTCCAAAGTGTTCAATTATAATTCCTGTGAATCTTTCAAAACTTCCAAATGGAGCCCGGTGTATCATAACAGGTTGGTGTTTTTTTCCATCAGCCCCAATGTATTTCATGTCAAAGCGTTCAGGTAAATTATAATCAAGTTGGATAGTTCCAGTTTGCCATTCTCGACCTAATGCATCCTTTACAACAATGTCTGCTTTTGGGCCATAAAATGCCGCATCTCCTTTGTTTACTTCAAAGTCAATGTTTCTTTTTTTAAGAACATCAATTATTTCTTCAGTTGCTTTTTCCCAAAGTGCAGGATCTCCAACGTATTTGTCACTTTCCGAATCTCGTGCTCCAACACGTACTCTAAAATTTGTAAGGTTTAATGTTTTCATTACAATATCAAGTAAGTCAAAAACACTACTAAATTCTTCCTTAACTTGTTCAGGTGTACAAAATATGTGGGCGTCATCTTGGGTAAATCCTCTTACGCGAAGTAATCCGCTTAGTTCACCACTCTTTTCATACCGATAAACAGTTCCCATTTCACTAAGTCTCATTGGAAGTTCTTTGTAACTATGTTGTCCTTTTAGATAGTATTGAATATGGAATGGACAATTCATTGGTTTTAGATAGTATTCTTCTCCATCAATTTTTAGTGGCGCATACATCATTTCTTTGTAATGTGCTAGATGGCCTGAAGTTTCAAACAATTTACTTTTTCCGATATGGGGGGTTACAATGAATGAGTATCCTTGTTTTACTTGTTCTTTTACTAAAAAGTTTTGTAGTTGCATTCTTAGTATAGTTCCATTAGGTGCCCAAATGGGTAATCCTCTTCCAACGTCTTCACTAATAAAATAAAGATCAAGTTCTTTTCCAAGTTTTACGTTAGAATTTTGTTCAGCTTTTTCTCGCATCACTTTCCAAGCTTTTAATTCATCATTACTTGGGAATGCAATTCCATAAACTCTTGTTAGTTGATTATTTTTTTCATCACCTTTCCAATATGCACTAGAAATTTTTAATAATTTAATAGCTTTAATATCTCCAAGATTTTTGATGTGGGGTCCTTTACACATATCTGTAAAAGTTCCATTTGAGTATGTAGAAATTTCTGTTTCTCCTGCTGTTGCAAGGTCATCAATCATTTCTATTTTGTAAGAGTTATCTTTAAACATTTCTTTTGCTTCTGAGATTGAAATATTTTTTTGAACAATATCTTCTTTTCGTCTTATAATTTCTTTCATCTTTTTTTCAAGTTGATTTAGATCATTTTCTTTTAGATTTTTATCTAGTTCAAAATCATAATGAAATCCTTGTTCAATTGGTGGACCGATTGCAATTTTTGCTGTTGGATAGATCTCTGTTAATGCTTGAGCAAACACATGCGCTGCGCTATGCCAAAATGCTTCTTTGTTTTTTTCTTCTAATTTATCCATAATCAATCTCTCCTTAATACAAAAATTCTGCTCATAAACCTTTAAAATAGATGTAAGGGTTTATGCAATGGTCGTAGCTATCGTGCTTAAAGTAGTTGTTTTGATAACTTTTTCCATTAATAAATATGGTTTTTCGAGTATTTAAATAAAATTAGTTTTTAGGTGTAACTTTTTGTACATTTATTTTTTTAGAATAATTATTCAGTAGCACGTTTACACTTTTCTTTTCCACAAAAAGAATGAAATTCAGTACAGTAAACATTCCCATCAGAATCTTTTTTATATTTACAACTTTCCCAAGTAGTACGTCCACAAGATTTAGTATTACTATCTTTGATAATGGTTGCAATGATATTATTGTGTCTATCATCAATTTTTTGAGTTCCAGAACCATTCCCACCAGGAGTTCTTTCATCTACACGTTTAATATATTCTCTCTCAAACGAGGTATAATCTTTGCTTTTTGGAATTGCTCTTTGCTTTGCAGAGGACGGTAGAGAACTTTTATTTGAATTATTAATTTCTTTAAGTTTTTCTTCAGGAATCCCTTGTCCATCACTAATATCAATAATTCCATCGTCTGATGGTTTTTTATCTACTTTAAGTTGATCAATTAAAGCATTAGTTTTTCTTGCTTCATCAACAAAACTTTTCAAAGGCATTACATAATCACGACTAAAACAAATAAAAAGTTACTCCTAACTTTTAAAAAATTTGTATTTCTCTATTTACGTCAATAAGTTAGATTAAAAAGTTTACTTGACAATTTATTGCTTATGGCTCAAGGAATATTTAGCGTCAAAAAGGATGAAAACCCAAGCGAGTGGTTTACAGAAATTATAAAAACTGCAGAACTAGCAGATATGCGTTATGGTGTTAAAGGATTTTTAGTTTTTCAACCTTGGTCAGTAGAAACAATGGAAAAGATGTATTACTACTTAGAAAAAAATTTAAAAAAAAGAGGACACAAAAAATATTGGTTTCCAACACTCATTCCTGAAAAAAACTTTACGCTTGAAGGAGAACACGTAGAAGGTTTTTCTCCAGAAGTGTTTTGGGTTGAAAGTGCAGGGAGTGATAAGCTTGAAGAAAAACTTGCACTAAGGCCAACAAGTGAAACAGCATTTTATTCAATGTTTTCAAAATGGATTCGTTCATACAAAGACCTTCCATTTAAAGCATATCAAAGAGCAAATATTTTTCGTTATGATACAAAAATGACTCGTCCATTTCTTAGAAGCCGCGAATTTCATTGGATAGAAACTCATTGTGCGTTTGCAACAGAAAAAGAAGCTTATGAAAGCATAATGGGTGATATGCAAACAACAAAAGATGTTGTATTTGAAATTTATGGAGTTCCAACAATGGTATTTCAAAGACCACAATGGGATAAGTTCCCAGGCGCAGATAATACATATGGGGCTGACGCAATTACTCCAAGTGGAAAAGTAATACAACAACCAAGTACTCACATGCTTGGAACAAATTTTTCAAAACCATTTAATGTTACATTTACTGATAAAAATGAGAAAGAACAACTTGCATACTTGACTTGTTATGGTCCATGTGTGTCAAGAATGTTTGCTTCAGTTGTATTAACACATGGTGACGATAAAGGACTTAGATTCCCATTTGAAATTGCGCCTTTACAAGTAATTATTGTTCCAATTCTTGCTGATAAAGAACCAAAAGTTTTAGTTGAAGCAGAGAAAATAAAAAATGAACTTGAGGATGCTGGGATAAGTGTAGAAATTGATGATAGTGATAAACGTCCTGGAGAAAAATATTATTTTTGGGAAATGAAAGGGGTTCCACTACGAATTGAAATTGGTCCACGAGATCTTGAAGCTAAAAAAGCAATGCTTTACAGAAGAGACACTGAAAAGAAAGTTGATGTTAAACTAAAAGATGTTTTAAAAGAAGTAATTAAAACTGGTGAAGATTTAAGCAAGAATTTAAAGAAAGAAGCGCAAGATGGATTTAATAAAATTATTAAAGATTGTAAAACTGTAAAAGAAGTAAAAGAAGTTGTTGGGAAAGGGATAGCAAGAGTAAATTTTTGTTCGTGTGAAAATGACGGGGAAGCTTGTGCCAAAATAATAGAAAAAGAAACTGGTGGAGAAATTCGCGGAACAAGAATTGATATAAAAGAAAAAGCAACAAGTGATTGTGTTGTTTGTGGTAAAAAAGCAAAAGAAATTGTTTATGTTGCCAAATCTTACTAATAAAGACAAACCTATTTTAGTTTCTTTTGTATCTAGTTATATTATGAGAAAAACATGTCCTGTTTGTGGGAGTAAAAAATATGCCTTGATTGGTAATGAACAAAGATGTGCAAAGTGCCATTTTATTTCAAAACCAAAGGTGGTAAAATGATTTCTCCAGGGCTCCTTTCGCCGAGCCGGAGCGAAGAATTTGGCTATCTAAAGATAGCCAGAAAGCAAAAGGTGGTAAAATGATTTCTCCAGAACTTTGTATTAAATGTAAAGGAAAACTTTTGTGTGGTTTAAAAAAATGTCCAATTCTTGAAAAAAATTCTAAACAAACAAAAATTGTTTCAGCAATAAAAGGAGATAGTTTTTATGGGTCAAGCCCTCCAGGCCTTTTTGTTTCTTGGCAAAATTATCCAAAGGTAGGAATTGCTCCACTCTCAGCTTTACCAGAAGAAATTAGTGAGATTTCTGACTCTCCAGAAAAGTGGTATGGTGTTGATCAAGAAAAAATTATTTCTTTTCGAGAATCACTGCTCCGCTCATACAAATCAATGCCAGTTTCACAAGCGTCCAATCCAAATCATGAACTTTTAGATTTTCAAGAACTTGCAATGGCAGAAAAAAACTTTGAGGTCCAAATAAATCTTTCTTCAAAACCAAAGACAGAAACAAAATTTGATTCATTCTCAGCACCAATGGGGCCTAGTGCAAAACTTGATAAGATAAATTTAATTGAAAATCCGCGTGTTCCAAAAAAATTAGATTATTATGCGTCTGATACTGATGCAAAAAGTAATACAGCCCTAATTAATTTATTTGAAGCAGGTTTTCCAGTTTCAACTTTATCAAAAGTTCTTTCAAGTGGAGCACTTGGCGTAAAAAAGAATCGAAAGCTTGTGCCTACTAGGTGGTCAATCGTCGCAACCCTTGACAATATTGGAAAGCACATAATTGATAAAATAAAAGAATATTCAGTGATTGATTCAGTACAAGTTTTTGAAGATACTTACTTAGATAACCATTTCATTATAATGCTCTTGCCAAAACCATGGTCGTTTGAGCAGTTAGAGGTGTGGGTGCCTGGAAGTATTTGGAACATGGAAAAAGATTCTTCAAAAATAAAAATTTATCATGACCATGAGATGTTTGAAGGGATGAAAGGTTATGCTAATGAAGTTACAGGTGCATATTATGCGGTCCGTCTCCCAATAGTTGAATATTTGAGGGAAAAGAAAAAACAAGCAATGGTTGTTGTGTTTAGAGAAATTGGAGATGGTTACAAATTGCCCTTAGGATCGTGGGTTTGTGGTGAGACGACAAAAGCTGCAATGAAAAAACAACCAAAAGTATTTTCCAATGCTGAGTTAGCTCTTGAGTTTATTGGAAAAAGATTGAAGGTTCCAATTAAAAAATGGAAAAAAGAGAGTGTTGTTTTGGATTATTATAACAAGCAGAAAACACTATTTGACTTTTGACCATAAAAAGCAGTGTGTATGTGGGAGTCTTGTTTTTGTTACCCTGCAGTCATTTTCAAGTTTTTGTAAATGTTCTCTCAAAGTTGATCCACATATATTGAGTTGGTGTTGCAGTTCTTGTGAGTTTAAATCTGATTTAGAAAGTAATCTTAAAATCAATCTTTTTGTTTTGCCTTTAGCCCGTGTTTTCCAAGATCTTGTTTGGCGTTTAACAATTTGCTTTAATAGTTTTTCTTTTTGGGCAAGTCCGCAGGCAGGAAATTTTTTTTCTAGTTTCAAAATATCTGAGTAGTATTGTTTTGCACTTTTTAGTGAGATGTAAGCTCGGTATGAGATTCCATCACGTTCCTTTTTTGTTTTTGGGCCATAAGAAATGTATCCGAGTTTGTTGATTATTTCAACTATATCATCTAATAGATTTTTGTTACTAGAGTAAATCTCAATGCTTTCTCCAATATGCCCTTCATCAATAATAAAAGCATTTAATCCAGCAAGTAGAAAGTCTTGGGGCATATTTTTTATTTTGTCATTCACTTGTGACTTATTCCAATAACAGTCTCCAAGATTTAAATATTCATCTAAAAAACTACTGATGGCTCTGGGGATTGCAACCTTTGAACCTTCAAAGATTGAAACATCAAATTCTCCAAAGCAGTTGAGTAGTTTTTGTTTGAAGTTATTTAATCCATCTTGGTTCACTTGTCTATAATGGGATTGCTGTCCTTTTCCAGCGAGATGCCCATCTCCAAATAGGTGGAAAGCAATTGATACAAGTTCGGGGGTTAAATATAGGGGAAATTTTACTTTGATAGGGGTGCCTCTTCCCGTTGTACAAATTTCAACAAGATTGTTTTCCACATCTTCAAGTGACACATTAGTTTTTTTAGAAATTTCAATAATTGTCCATAGTGGCATTCTTCTAGTTTTGCCTCTTGTTTTTTCGACGCCGTAGAACCAATGGGACAGTGAACCAACACCAATTTTTGTTTTTATATTATAACGTCCACTTTTTCCATTCAAATATTCGACAGCTTTTCTCCATGAGCTAGAAGAATCAATAAAATCTCTAACAAATTTCTTCCGGAAATTGTGTTCGAGCATAATTGTGGTGTTTTTTGGAAAATCAACTAAGTGAATTTCTTTATAAGGTTCCATATAAGACTCTTTTTTTAGAGCCTTATAATCACTGTGGGAGTGCCATACCGGTGTCATTTTACAACACCTGCAAAGTTTTCAAGAATCCATAAACTTCTTTCATCCAAGAATTCAGGATATTCTTTTGATTCTTTTATTACTGAAATAATTTCTTCCTTTTTTGGAAGTTGAATTTTATAAACCATTTATATCGCCTCCACGAAAAATTTTTTCTTAAAGGCCACAAACGGCTTTGGAGGCATTAAATACTTTAGCATTGGCGGCCTAAAGGGGAAAGTTTTAAGCCGAGAAAGTCGCCAGATAAAAAGGAAAAATTTTGGAGGCGATTATTAGTGATTTAGCACTTGAATTTTTATCAAAAAAATTAAAAGTTCCAATTAAAAAGTATAAAACAAAATCTGGTTTAATAAAACATTTCAAAACACAAACAAGACTTTCTCAATGGTTTTAAAGTAAAGGAGTAAGAATTGTTTTTAATTCTTCATAATCTTTGGCACAATCAAGTTGAGACTCTTGTTTTTTTAGTGCTTCACAACCGCGAAATATAATTCCTTTTCCAGCACCCTTAAGCATTGAAAGATCATTGAAACTATCTCCTATTGCAATAGTTTCCATCCCTGCTTCGTGGAATCGATTAATCATTTCTATTTTTCCATCTTTTTCTCGCAAGTTATATCCTGTAACTTTTCCGTTTTCGATTTTAAGAGTATTTGCAAACATGCAAGGGTATCCAAGTTTTTCCATTAATGGAAGAATGTATTCATAGTAACTACCAGTTAGTATTACAACTTGTGCGCGTTCTTTTAACCAAGACATAAATTCTGGAGCTCCAGCTAGTGGGTCCATTTTATTTACAATTTCTTTTATTTCTTTAATTCCAAAATTATTTTTTTCTAAAATATCAAGTCTCATTTGCATTAACTTGTCATAATCCGGTTCATCCCTAGTTGTTCTCATTAACTCGGGGATACTTGTTGCTTTTGAAAATTCTTGCCAAAATTCAGGCAAAAAAACTCCTTCAAGATCTAAACATACCATTTTCATAATCCTCGTCTCCTTTTTGTTTCTTTTATACGCTTTAATGTATTATTGTGTAACTCATAAGTTAGTTCAATAAATTCCATTTGTGAGGCAAGTGAAGAAAATTGTTTTTTTAATAAGTCCTCAGCAGCTCTATGTTCTTTTGAAGAAGCCTCGTCCATATTTCTTATTTGCATTGCATAATGAATATTTTTTCTTTTTTCCGCACTAGTTATTCCAAATGTATCAAGTGCTTTTGTAATAGTTTTTTGGGTTACCATTGATTGTACTTTTTCTGATTGATGCATTTCTTGAGCAGAAATAGAAGGGATAGGTTTTCTTCTTAGAGCCCACCACCCAGTTTTTCTCCTAGACTTTAAAGTAATTTTTTTTATCACACTATTTTTCAAAAATCTTGCCATAGTATCACTTAAATTTCATATATTGTGCAAGTAAAGCTTCAAGTTGAATTCTCTCATTAGCACCTTCAACTATTCTAAAATCATATTCTCCAATAATGTCAACAAGGTCAACTTTTTTTCGTTCATCAAGTTCTTCATTAGTAAGTGCCATAGTTTCTCGATATAATTGTTTAACAATATCTTCTCCGCCCATTCCATATTCATACATTAATTCATCAAGTTTACTTCGTGCATCAAGAAATTTTCCACCAAGCGCTAACATTATCATATCTTTAACTTGTTCAGGTCTTGCTCGGCTAGATACATTATACACTGCTTCTTCAGTAATTTTTTTATCCATCGAAGCAGTTGCTTGTAAAATATTTACAGCTTTTCGTAGGTCTCCTTGACAAACATAATTTATTGCTGCAAGTGCACCAGCATCAATTTTTAATCCTTCTTTGTCTGCAATTGATTTTGCTTGTGCTTCAATATCTTTTCCGTTTAATGGTTTGTAACGATAAATAACACACCTTGATTGGATTGGTTCAATAATTTTACTTGAATAATTACAACTTAAAATAAATCTACAAGTCTTTGTGTACTTTTCCATAGTTCTTCTTAGTGCTTGTTGTGCGTCTTGAGTTAGAGCATCACATTCATCAAGAAAAATAATTTTAAATCCAGAGTCAAATGCTAAGGTTCTTGCAAAATCCTTAATTGTATTTCTTACAACGTCAATTCCACGATCGTCAGAAGCATTTAGTTCTAAAAAATTTTGTTCAAAGCTTTCTTTAAACAATTCTCGTGCAAGTGCAATAGATGAAGAAGTCTTTCCTGTCCCTGCAGGTCCTGAAAACATCATATTTGGGATATTACGAGCATCAATATAACTTTGTAATCTTTTTGTGATATCATCGTGTCCTACGACGTCTGAGAGGGTATTTGGACGATATTTTTCAACCCATGGAAGCTCAATGCTCATAATAAAAATAGCTAGGGTAAGGATTAAAAGAGTATTACTAGTTCTTTATTTCATAATAAAGGTGTTTAATTGAAACTTGACAAAAAGAAAAAAACTCAAATAATAATTGCATGGTTAATTATAGCATTTATCATAATGTGGGTTCTTGGAGGAGCATGTACTAGTCTGTTTATCGCGCCAAGTGAAGTTAGTGCTGCTTGTCCTACAAACACAGCACTTAGTGGAATTACTAATATCCCAATAATTAATTGGGTGCTTCCTTTAGGAAATTGGGTTTCAATGATGTTTTGGATTGCTCCCTTAGCAGGAATGGTTCTTGGATTTTTCTTTATTAAATGGTGGACAGAGTATTTTGATTCAAAAGAAGCAATTTCTATTATTTTCTTAGTTGCAATGATTGCTATTTTACTTGGAGGCTTTTTTATTAGTGAAGTTTGGTATAGTAGCGGCACAGTTGCAAATGCCTCTGGACAACCAGAAGTAATTCAATGTAGTAGTGGGCAAACAATTCAATCAATAAAACAATACTCAGTTCATGTTTGTTTAGCAGAAGTAACTGGGGCACAATGTAATGAAACAACAAGTTTGATTAATAATGAAAATTATGGGATTGCTCAAAGAGAATGTTCAAGCACAATGCCTTTAGTGTTTCCAATTAGATTTTGGTCAGAACTTAGGGGAAGTATTTTCTTAACTTTTATTTTAGGTGCGTTAGCAGCATGGGTTCCATTGTTTATATTTGAACAACTTGAAAAGAAAAAAAAGAAAAATAAAAAAGAATAATTCTTTTTTTCTACATTTTAATTAAAGTGATTTTATGAAAAAGTTTTATATTGAAGGGTATGGTTGTTCATTAAACATTGGTGAAACAGAACAAATGTCATTCATCTTGCAAGAAAATAAATTTAAAAGAACAAAAAAAACAACTGATGCTGATTTTGTAATAATAAATACTTGTTCAGTAAAAATGGTTACTCAGCAAAGAATGCTTTCAAGAATAGAAAAACTATTAAAAGAGAAAAAATTAAATACAAAAATAATTATTACTGGGTGTCTTGCAGCAACAAATAAAAAAGAAATAGAAATACTTTCAAAAGATTTAATTGTACTTGACACAAAACTTGAATCTTTGTGTGAAGCCCTCGGGATTACTAAAAAAGAATTTTCTCCAAAAATTTCTCATAAAAAATCTCATAAACATATTTCAATAATCCCAATTTCGGTAGGGTGCCTTGGGAATTGCACGTATTGTGCAACAAAAATTGCAAGAGGGGATCTTCATTCATATTCAATTGATGAAATTAATAAAGCATTCAGGGTTGCATTAAAAGATTCTATAGAAATTTGGATTACTTCTCAAGATCTTAGTTGCTATGGCTTTGACATAAATACAAATTTAATTAATCTTCTAAAAACATTGCTTGAAAATAAAGGAGAGTTTAGAATACGTCTCGGGATGATGAATCCAAACCATTTTTTAAAAATAAAAAAAGATTTAGTGCTTTTATTTAAAGATGAAAGATTATTTAGATTTTTACATTTACCAGTCCAGTCAGGATCTGATAAAATATTAAAAAAAATGAATAGAAAATATTCTCGAAAAGATTATTTAGAATCTGTAGAATATCTAAAAAAGAAAGTTCCAGATATTACAATTTCAACAGATGTAATTGTGGGTTTTCCTGGTGAAACAAAAAGTGATTTTGAAAAAACAATTTCTCTATTAAAAAAAACAAAACCACGCGTAGTAAATATCTCAAGGTTTGGAAAAAGAAAGGGAACTGTTGCTTCAACTCTCCCTGATCAAATTCAAGAAAAAGAAAAAAAAGAACGAAGTAGAGAAGTAACTACTCTTGTGCGTGCACAGATGCTTTCTTTAAATAAAAAAGTTATTGGTCAAAAATTTAAGGCATTAGTGTCGGATTATGCTCCTAAAAAATTTTTTGTAGCAAGAACAAATAGTTATCGTCCAGTTGTAGTTTCTTCAAAATTAGGGGAATTTATTGATTTAGAAGTCACAGAGGCCTTTTCATTCTTCTTTAAGGGCAAAATACTCTAAATTGGCTCACTTTTTAAACTTTTTTTAGGAATAATTGATTATGTTTCAACTAATATTGAAAAGATCTATTGAGGAATATAGAAATAATCTAAAGATTATACTTAGTTTTGGGATGTTATTAGCATTTTTATTTTTATTCGTATTTTTTGAACAATTTTTGGTTTCTTCAGGAACTGCATTTCTTTCATTTGATTTTTCAATACTTTCAATACTTGGGATTGTACTTGGTTTAATTTTTCTTTATGTATTTTCCTTTTTTATTACTCTAACCGTTTACTCAGTTAAAAGAGATGTTCAAAGAATGGATTTTGATACATACTGGGGATTTTTAATGAAAAAAGCAGCAGGGCGGATATTTGTTTTTTATTTTATTTTAGCAATTGTTCTGTATATAATTTCTTCAATTGGATTATTTTTTGGAGCAGTTTTAATTAGCACTATAATTAGTTTTGTTCTTTCAATGGTTTTGATGTATGTGCCACAAAGTATTGTTCTTGACGAAGCAAAACTTGGTTCTGCAATAATAAAAAGTATTGAATTTTGGTTAGCAAATCCATTAACAAGCATATTAATAATTTTAGTTGGATCTTTACTAATTTTTATCGCAATAGTAATAGAATTCATTTTTGAATTATTTGTTTTGCCAGGAGTATTTATTTCATTCATTATTTTACTAATGGGAGTAGTTCCATTTTTAGAACAAATGAAATCTTATGCTTTTATATTAAAGTATAATTTAATTAGAGAAACTGAAGTAATGCATTCAAAAGTAAAAATAAAAAAGCCGGTTAAAATTGATGCGGTTAGATTACGCGAAAAAGCAAAAGGCGGAAAAATTTAATTTAAACTAACAAATTCTATTTGTTTAACCTTTTTATCAAGTAATTCATTTATTTCTTTTAATGTACATGCTTTTCCACTAAAACAACATTTTTTTGAATTCAAACATTCTTCAAAACCAAGAACATCTTGAGAAAAAACTTCTTTTTTATTAACCATTGAAAACTTATCACGGACTTCTTCTTTAGATAATCCAAAAAATAAATCTTTAGGGAAAAGTTTTGCAATTTCCCGATAACTTTTTTTAGCAAATTCAACAGTTTTTTCATCTTTAAAATTTTCTGCCAATTTAAACAAATTAGTAAATCCAATTCCAGTTTTCATCTCGCTAACATTAAACTCACTATTGTATTTTTTCTTTAAAAGAAGTTTTTGTTTCATTTCTTTTAATTTTTCAATATTCTTACTAACATCTTCAAGTCCTGCAAAAAATTCATCTACTGTTTCACCAAGTTTTGAAAGATTTATGTTTACAAAAAGATCAATTCCTTGAGTTGGTGAGAAAAACTTGTTATTTAGTGGATAATATTCTTGAGCTGAATTGTTTAAAATATTAAAATTTCTACCTTTTGTTTCAATAAGTTTTAAGCTATATTTTGAATCAACTCCTAGCACAACATTTTTTTGGTCTGCTAAATAGTTTGAAATTTGAGCCGCAGTTAACCTATACTCTGAATAATCTTCAAGTTTTGTTGGGGTGAACAATTCAAGAGATGTTGTGAATCCTTGTTCTGGAATTTTTAATAATTCTTTTAATAAAACTCCTGCTTTTTTAATTTGTGTACTATTTTTTAAAAATGGAGCACAGACAAAAGTTAATCCATATACATTTGGCGGCAAGTAAGTACGATTCCTATTTTTAATTAGGGTTTTTATATTTTCTCCAATTGTTTTTTCAAGAGTATCATATTTTTTTGCGATGAATGCGTATGAAAATGGACGATGTGAAAAACCTTCAATATCCTCAATAAATATAGATCCATCAAAATGTAATTCCCGAGCATTTTTTGGAAGCACTAATAGATTATTATATTCCCGAACTTGTTCTCCTGAATATGGAGCTTTAGCAAGTTTATTTTTGATTTCATATGCAGGTTCTCCCAACCGGGTGTATTTGTTTCTAATTTCTTCAAATCCATATCCAATAAGTTTCGCATTAACAAGTTCTCTAATAAGTCCAGTTGTAAGAAAATTTATTTTTGCATCTTTTATTTGTTCTTCAACTTCTTGAGTTATTTTTTCAGCAACACTTCTTGAAATGCTGGTTTCTTTAAGTAAGGAAGTAATAATGTGTCCTCGATTAAAATTTTCGGCTAATTCTTTTGATGTATAAACTTTCATGCTGTTAAATCTTTCATAGATAACTGCTGCATTTGGATCAAGGTCTAGTAACAGGGATGATGCTTTTTCTCTTAACTTTTTTTCATTTCCAGAATTCATTCCACTTAGCGCTTTAATTATTTTTGTAACTGTCCAGGGTGTTGCATTAGCTTCCCCAATTTCTTTAGCAATAATTTGTATCTTCTCTTCAATAAGATCCATACAGCATTAATGGGGGAAAACAATTTTATATTGGGAGTAAAAATAACTTTTTTTGACTAATTTATTTGAACTATTACCCCGAATTATTCGGAAAACAAGCTTTTTTATATTAGTTTGGTTTAATTACTTAAGTATAGAATTAGTTTTCTTAACTTTTATGGGGTGTTTGGTTTGGTTTCTCTTGATAAAATAGATCATATTGTACTAAAAGCGTTACTTGAAGACGGTAGGGCGAGTTTTTCAGCAATTGCGCGTGAAACTAAATTAACTGACGTTGCAATAAAAAAGAGAGTTGAATCTCTAAAAAGAAGAGGGGTTATTGACAGTATAACTGTAGATTTGAATTACAAAGCTCTTGGTTATGAAAATCCAATTTTTGTTCAAATTAGAAGTGAAGTTTCAAAACATAAAGATATTATAAAAAAATTAAAAGAGATGGATTTTGTTCTTGAATTATTCCAAGTTTTAGGGGAATACAATTTAATTGCAAAGCTAATTGTTCCAAATCTTGAAACTGCTGAAAAATTTATTAATCAACTTGGTTTGATAGATGGGATAATTGATCTCAAAACAATGGTTGTTTTAAGTGAATTAAAAAAGGCAGCTACTCTTCCAAGTAAAACTTTCCAAAATAAGATTTAATTGTCGAAATCTTCCTTTGGCTTTATATCTTTTTTCTTCTTCTTTTATTTCATGAAAGTAATTATTTCTGAGAAAGCAATTGCCGGTGAAAGGATCGCGTCCTTTTTAGCAGATGGAGACGTTAAACAACAAAACGTTTCAGGTGCTAGAACTTTTCAATTTAATTGGAAAGGGGAAGAAATAATTTTAGTTCCGCTAAGAGGGCACATAAGCGATGTTGAATTCCCAAAATCATATTCTAATTGGATGAGTACTGATTTTAAGGAACTGGCAAGTGCTAAGGTATTGTATTCAAAAAAAGAATATAGGATAATTGATGGGATTCGTGCAGTTGCGCCAGATGCTGAGGAAATTATTATTGCAACAGATGCTGATCGTGAAGGGGAAGCAATAGGTCTTGAAGCAATAGATTATGCTAGAAGTACAAATAAGGGTATAAAAATTAAAAGAGCTTATTTTTCTGCAATAACAAAAGAAGACATGGATAAATCATTTTCAGAACTTGAAAAATTTGATTTTAATTTTGCTTATTCTGCAAATGCTAGGCGCGAACTTGATTTAATTTGGGGAGCAGTTCTTACAAGGTATATTTCAATTGCTTCAGGGCAACTTGGAAAAAACTTTTTAAGTGTTGGAAGAGTTCAAACTCCAACATTAGCACTTATTGTGAATCGAGAAAAAGAAAGACTTGAATTTGATAAGAAAACATTTTGGGAAATTACAGCCCAATGTAAAAAAGACAAAAAGTTTGATGCGATTCACAAACAAGAAAAATTTTGGGAAAAAGAAAAAGCACAAAGTGTAATGGATAAAAAAATTACTGAGTTCTTAGTAAAAAAAGTTGATAAACGAACAAAAGTTGTAAAAAAACCAGTTCCATTTAACACAACTGAATTTTTAAGAGCTGCAACAGCAATAAATATTTCTGCTGGAAAAGCAATGTCTTTAGCAGAGTCTCTTTACCAAAAAGGTTTTGTTTCATATCCTCGAACCGATAATAAAGCATACCCAAAAACAATTGATCTTATTGCAATATTAAAAAAAATAGTTATTATTCCTGAAATAGCAACAGATACAAAAAAAGTTCTTGATCAAGAAAAAATAGTTCCGTCGCGTGGAAAAGAAACAAAAGACCACCCTCCAATTTACCCAGTAACTCCTGTAAAAAAATCAGCCCTTAGTGCTGAAGAGTGGAAAGTGTATGAATTAATTGCTAGGCGATTTTTAGCAACACTTTATACTGACGCGAAAACAGAAAATGTAACTGTTTTAATGGAAGGGCAAAAAGAAGAATTTGTTTCAAGAGGGCAAGTAATTCTTGATGCTGGATGGAAAGAAGTTTATCCTTATAGTAAGTTAAGTGAAGTTATTTTACCTACTCTTAAAAAAGATGACAAAGTAGTTGTTGAAAAAATTCAAATGACTCAAAAAGAAACACAACCGCCTGGAAGATATTCAGAAGGATCTCTGATAAAGTTAATGGAAAAAAATAATCTTGGGACCAAGTCAACTCGACCAGCAATAATACAAAAATTATATTTTAGAAAATATATTGTTGGTAGTAAAAGTATTGAAGCAAGTGCTGTTGCAATTTCAGTAATTGATGCTTTGTCAAAGTATTGTGAAACTGTAACAAAACCTGAAATGACTGCGCACCTTGAAAAAGAAATGGATGAAATCGCGGCTGGAAATAAAACTTTGGAAGAAGTTGTAGCTGGGTCTGTAAAAAAATTACATGAAATAATTGACACTTTGTCAAAAAATAAAAATGAAATTGGGCTTGAAATAAAAAAATCAATTAAAGTTGAAGGTGTTGTTGGTGAATGTGCTAAGTGTGGTATTGGAAAGCTTATTCAAAGAAAAGGACGTACTGGAAAAAGATTTGTTGGATGTAATGAATATCCTCGTTGTAATAACTCATATCCTCTTCCTCAAAAAGGAAAAATAACTACTACTCAAAATTTGTGCACTACTTGTAATGCTCCGATTATTAAAGTAAAAAATAAGGGCCGCGAGTATACTATGTGTATCGATATGACTTGTAAGACAAAAGATTCTTGGGGTAAAAAAACTGTTGTAACAAAAGTTACAAAAAAATAGATTTTGTTGCAAAAGGGTTGGAGCATTGAAAAGAAACAGTTTAGCCTGGTGAGCCTACCCACAACCCTTCTACAATTTTATAATTTTTTTTTAGTTTCTCAACTATCCCCTCCAAATTATGATATAGTATGTGTCTTTTTTGTTATTAAGAATTTATCACGTTTTGATGTAACAAAAAATACATTTATATAACTTAGCATGTAATTAATTGATATAAATCGGGATATTTAAGGGATTGTCGAAGATTTATGCGGGGGTTATAGAATGGCGCAAAAAATGAAAATAGATGACGAAATACGTCTGGACATAGTAAAATCACTTATTGAAAAAGGGTGTACACAACCAAATTTAAGAAGAATAAAGAATAAAACTAAATATCATTTAGCAACAATAAAAGGTTCCCTTGACTTTCTTAAAAAAGAAGGTATTATTTCAGGCTTTGGTCCAAAAATTGCGCTTTGGAAACTTGGTTACAAACTTGAAGCTATTGAATTACTTCAACTCGATTTTTCAAAAGCTGAACTTGTTGAGAAATATCTTGAAGCAGTAAACGAAGATCCGCACGTTTATGCATTAAACTCAATAATGGGTTCAGGAAACTACAATGTAATGAGCTTTCAATTTTACAAAGATGTTGAAGCATACCACCAAAATTTACAAGAAAGGTATGTAAAAAAGATACCTCAATATTATGATGTTGTAAAAGATAGACAAGTTTTCTATTTGACAGAACCAACTTTTAAGAGAGGTTCACGAACTGATTCAATAATTCAATTGTTAAGACAAGAAAAAGGCCTTGATTAAAAATGGAAATAGAAATTGATCTCAATAAAACAATTGAGGAAAATGCAACAAAATATTACAATAAAAGTAAACTTGCAAGAAAAAAGGTTGAGGGTTTGAAGAGAGCAATTGTTATTACAAAAAAAATAGCAGAAAAACGAGCACCTAAAGTAAAAAAAGAAATTAAAAAACATAAATGGTTTGAAAAATACCGTTGGTTTTTTACAAGTGATGGATTATTAGTAGTTGGTGGAAAAACTGCGATTCAAAATGAAGAAATTGTAAAAAAAAGAATGGACAAGCGAGATGTTTATTTTCATGCTGAAGTATATGGTGCTCCGCACTGTGTTGTAAAAATTTCAGAATCAAAATTTAAAACAGTTCCTGAACAATCAATGAAAGAAGCAGCACAATTTGCAGCAACTTTTTCAAAAGCATTTGAAACTGGACAATCAACAGCAGATTCTTATTCAGTAAAACCAAATCAAGTTTCAAAAAGGGCTCCAAGCGGAACAAGTCTTGCTACAGGAGCATTTATGATTTATGGTGAACGAAGCTGGTTCAAAAAAACAGCGCTTAGTTGTGGAATAGGATATTTACAAAAAGAAAAAATATTAATGAGTGGTCCACTTAGTGCAGTAAAAAGAAAAGCAATACATGTGTTTGAACTAAAATATGGAACAGTTGAAAAAAACAAAACTGCTAAAAATTTACAAGCTAAGTATAAAGAAAAAGGACTTATTTTTTCAAATGAAGAAATACTTTCACTTCTTCCAAATGGTAAATTTGAAATTGTTTAGTAGTTTATTTAAATTCTGTGTAACAAATTTTATTTATGGATCAAATGGATGAAATAAAAAAAGATGCCCAAAAATACTTTATTGGTGCAAATGGTTGCCATATGTGGGACCACACAGAACGTGTTATTCAAACCTGCTTACATATTGGAAAAAAAGAAAATGCGAATTTATATGTTTTAGAAATTTCTGCAATATTGCATGATATAAAAAAAATGGAAGAAATGGAATCAAAAGGTTCGATTTGTCATGCTACAAAAGGTGCAAAAGAAGCAATGAACTTTCTTAAAAAATACGATTTAGAACAAAAAGATCTTGATGCGATATATCATTGTATTGAGGCACATAGGAAAAGAAATTCTATTGAACCTAATACTATTGAAGCAAAAATATTGTTTGATGCTGACAAACTTGATGGTATAGGGGCTATTGGAATTGGGCGAATGTTTTTGTTTGCAAGCAAAGTAGGTGCTAAGCTACACGATAAGGATGTAGATGTTGCAAAAACCAAGGAGTATAGCGAAGATGACACAGCATATAGGGAATTTTTAGCAAAAATGCAATTTGTGAAAGATAAAATGCTCACAATAGAAGGAAAAAGAATGGCAAAAGAAAGGCATGATTTCATGGTTTCTTTCTTTAATAGGATGAATAAGGAAGTAGTTGGCGAATTGTAATTGATTACCTTTTTAATTCTTTTTTAGTTTTATTAGTTTAAGAGAGAGTTATTATGACTGAAAATTTAACACTTCAAGTTCAAGATCCGGATCCAACCCACGTTGGAAGAAATATTGTCACACTTGACAAGCAAACAAAAACTTTACTTAAAATAACGTCTGGAGATATTGTTGAAATTGAAGGATCAAAAAAGACAGCTGCTATTGTTTGGCCAGCAAGAAGTGAAGACGAAGGACGAAGCATAATTCGAATGGATTCATTCATCAGACACAATGCAGGAGTTGCTCTTGGAGAAAAAGTAAAAATTCAAAAAGGTTCTCCAAAAGAAGCAAAAAGAGTTGTACTTGCTCCAATAGAAGAAGTAAGAATTATTGCTTCAGGTTATGAAAGAATATTAAAAAAATCATTTTTAGGTCGACCATTAACAATTGGAGATAACGTATGGGTTAGTGTATTTGGAAGTGGATTTATTTACAAAGTTGTTGACACACAACCACGTTCAATGGTAAAAGTTACTGACACTACTGTTTTTTCATTAAAAGAAAAACCAGTTAAAGATGCACTTGAAGGAATTCCAAGAGTTGCTTATGAAGATATTGGCGGACTAGCCGAACAAGTAAAAAAAGTTCGTGAAATGGTAGAGCTTCCAATGAAACGCCCAGAGTTATTTCAAAAACTAGGTATCACTCCTCCAAAAGGAATTTTGTTACATGGTACTCCTGGGACAGGAAAAACACTTTTAGCAAAAGCAGTTGCAAACGAAGCACAAGTTCATTTTATTTCTGTAAGTGCTCCTGAAGTTATGGGTAAATTTGTTGGAGAAGCAGAAGAAAGAGTAAGAAAAATATTCC
>Ga0307928_10000528_pt1 | contig 28689 bp, 50 predicted proteins | sample AceLakmetagen232_FD_201815 | JGI IMG/M metagenome (GOLD analysis project Ga0307928, IMG submission 201815) | Saline water microbial communities from Ace Lake, Antarctica - #232 | ecosystem: Environmental > Aquatic > Non-marine Saline and Alkaline > Saline | place: Antarctica: Ace Lake... | reverse complement strand
ACATTATGAATAAGAGGTACTACGTTGTATTACGAAACACCACTGGCGATTACCAAACGGGTTGGTGTTATAATGTAGAGGAGAAGCATTGGACTAAACACAACTTCCACAGCTACCGTTTTTTAATACGGTGGTATGGAACTGTAGGAGATTATTAAATGGAAACAAAATTTTGTTTATTAAAAAACACACTCATCGATAAGCTTTTGGTGAAACTAGAACCTTACTTACCCGATGTATTACGGGGACCACGGGCTTTCCATGCATATGTACAGTCACCCACAACTATATGTGTTATAGTTGGCGACTGGCAGGGTGCTTTTATCCTGTCTGACATAGTCTTAGGTACGTCTGCTAGTATACACATATATCTATGGGATAAAGAACTACGCCATCAACACGACAAGATGCGTACAATGATGCGTTTGATATTTATGTTCCTAGACATAGAGCGTTTACAAGCACAGCCACCTGCTCATAACCAAGAGGCGTGTAAGCTTGCAGAGGGCATGGGTTTCAAAAAAGAAGGGGTGTTACGTAAAGTAACTCGTTATAATAATGAGTTACAAGATATAGCTATTTACGCGATACTCAAGGAGGAATAAAATGGGAGGACCAGGTGTTTATGAACCGATGCTACCGGAAGTACCCGGTGAGTTAAGTGCAGCTCGGGAAGCAGCCTCTGGGTATCTAAGAACACACGCGGGCCAAAAGTCGGACCGTTATAGACAAAGCTACAGAGACTTTGGATCGAGTCTGTACGAAATGATGGCACCACCGGACTTTTTCCCTTCGCTGCTTGACCGTGTAGGTGACTATACTTCAAGTACGGATCCGTCAGATGAGTTCTTCGCAGAGATTGAAGCGGTCTTACAGGATTACTTTGACAATGATGGTTATCCTGTTCACGCTAATAGTTGGTACACAGCCGCAAAAGCTAAAATAGCTTTTGACCTAGAAACAACAGCTGCTAAGATAAATGAGAACGCTATTATTACAGGAGCGCGTTATGGCACCGGTGTTATCCGAGCACACGCTAAAGAGGTAGCACGTAAAACTGCAGACCTCGGTGTAGAGTATGCTAAGTTGGAATTTCAGGGCATTACTGAGGCGTATAATCGTGAGTTAGTAGCTGCTGGTATTGGTGTAGATTTAGCTAAAGAACGTTCACGAGTGCGTTTTAATTGGCTGGGTGGTGTACTACAAGCTGGTGTTGCTTATTGGCAGGCTGAGATACAACGTAACCAAATAGCGTACATGGAGTGGAAGAGTCGTGAATACGAACAACAACCCGCGTATAGGGATCTTAACGCTTATGCGATGTCATACCCATTTCAAAGTCACGCCCCAACGGTTACACCGAATCCAATGATGCAATTGCTACAAGGGGTTATTTCCGGTGGTTCGCAAATAGCTAGCGCTGCTATATTAAAATAGGAGGATAAGATGCCATATAGAGATCCATATCAGGGTGGTTGGGCTCGCACTTTAGGTCAAGCTGGAGCGAATATCTCTGGCATGATTGAACGTGCGAATGTTCGTAAGCGTGCAAGGCAAGATGAACGTATAGCAGCAGTTGCAGAGCGTGCAAAGCGTACTGGTGATGTAAGTGAGTGGCTCGGTGCTATGGAAGAGTTTGGGCCTAAGGATGTTAATCAATACGCACAGCTTCATGGCTTAACCAGAACTATAACTCCAGGGGACTCAGCTATAGCAGCATTACCTGCACCGCAGTTAACTCCTATAATGTTAGAGAAAGGGGGCCCAGGCGAAGATTTGCAGAAGCCTGTTACATTACAAGATTTACCAGGCTTCGAACTTAAAGCGCCAGAGTCAGGAAACGAAGTAGAACCTCCAACACTACAACCAGAGATGCTTATGAGTGGTGCACCAACTAAGGTCACAAAGCAGTCTGAGTTGACACCCTCAGAGCCCTATGAGGTTCCTCTACCCAGTACGGCTGAGGGTTTGGGTGTCCGTGCTACACATGAGAAGCAACGTACTGGTGTTACATCAGAGTGGGCTAAGCAGAAGATGACACCAGTGGATGCCGTTGGGCTTCTACAAAGTATGGCTAAATCTACTACGGATACTAAGGAAGCAGAGGACGCGTTTCTTGAGAAGTATACTCCTATTGTTCAAGAGTGGACAGAGGGTGAGATACCTGCAATGCCTTATTCAACCGGCCCAGAACCGATGCCCGCTTCAGAAGCAATTGCTAAGGGTGCAGCTATACAGCAAGATCCTCTTGTTACTCCAGAAGCCGCCGAGCAGTATCTTACTGCATTAGAATCGGAGTCTGGTACAAAGCTAACTAGAGGTGGAGCTAAAATGACCGGTATCAAGGGTATAGACACCATGCAGGGTTTTGCGGAGGGTATTGAGGACCTTGGACAGCTACAAAAGGTTTACAACGAGGTTAAACCCCGCATAGAAAAACTCACAGGAGAAGAGTTACCTCCTGTAGAGGTATTTCAAACTATCAAGCCAGAGGCTACCTTTTCTGAGACGTTTGCTCTCCTTCGAACTATAGACCTAGAACCCGGGGAGTTGGCTACATTCTCAAAGACTAGAAAGATAACACCTAGAATGGCTAAGGCTATCCAAACGGAGCGCGCTAAGGCGATGGAACCTACAACCTCTCTTAGCCAGCTTGCGTCGCTGTTTGCAGGCGGTCCAGATTGGGACGTAGCCTTTAAGTATTGGCGGGAGAACAAAGGGCGTGTTCCACCAGCTACTCTTGCAAAGGTTGGACCAGCGGGTACTGCAGAAATTACGAAAGCCCAATTCGATATTGCTAAAGATGTCTCAGAGGTCTATAGCCCAAATGAGCTGGAGAAGAAGGGGCTTGATAGTATTGGTGACATTACAACCGCGATAAACGATGGCACGTTTGATATGAAGGAATACGCTGATCGTAGTAGCCAGACTGAACAACTCAACAAGCTTTTGGACAAGCTTACGGGCAAGTTTATAACTGCCAAAAAGGGAACTACCATTATAAGCAAGGCTCTAAAAGTAGGTGGTATATTTACAGAGACCCAGGAAGCACAATTAAAAGAGACTAATAAGAATAAGTGGATACCTCTCTTACTATCTTGGCCACGGACTGGTAGTGCAAAAAAGAAAGGGACAACATCTGAGGACGACTTGAGTGTCATGGAGAATAAATAATGATTGGTCCCATCCAGCAAGAAGGCACCCAAGAAGAATGGAAAGATACGAAAGAACGTATCTTTTGGGGAAGGGGGTTGGTTGTACACACCTGGGGAGAAGCCGCATCTGCCGCTGCAGAAATGGATGCAGAACGCAAAGCTGCACGGGCTGAGGCTTTAGCTGGACATGAGGAAGCCGAGGCCAACTATGCTGCAGGGCTTCAGGATCGTAAGGGGCCTGTTGGTGAAGGCGCTATTAAAAAACTTCAAGGTAAAGTAGGACCGGGTATCCTTACTGGGGCTAAGGCGTGGTTTGAGCGCGGAGAGCCTTCAATAAAGTTTAACGACTTATCAATCAAAGAACAAAACACCAAGCGTGAATCATACTTTGAGAAGCTGTTAACTGAACAAGGTGCTAGTGACAAAGAGCGTAAAGTCTTAGGCAAACTTTTTGAGCCTTCTAACTGGGAAGGTGTTACATTAGGGGTAGCTCAAGGTTTAGAAAGCTATGCAGAGTATGTAGAACTTGCTGCAACAGTTCCTATGCAGAACGTAGAGTTCTTGGGAGACATTGCAACAGTGATTAAGGGTCTTGCTACTCTTGTAAAGGGCAAAGAGGGCACACGTCCCCCGAGTGTTGGGGGCACCTTCGCGGGACACATATTTGTTAGTCTGCCTGAGATGTTTACCATTATGGGTGGTACAAGTAAGCTTCTAGCCCCCTTAGTAAAACAAGTAGTTGGAAAAGCTGGGAAGCGTGCTATTACAAAAAGCATGGCGGGAAGCGTTGCTAAGGGCCTAGGCAGACGCACTGCAGGTTATGCTGCTAGAGATGCCGTACGTGCTGCACAAGAAGTAGCTACAGCATATTCTCGGGGCCTCGTCACCGCTTTGGGCTTTTCTGCAATGGACCTGAAAGACTTCGTACGTGGAGATAGAGACATTCTTGACTTGGCTAAATCAGGTCTCATAGGCTTCGTAGGCGGTTACCCAGAATCTGCAATGCTTAAGATAGCAGGTGCGGGTGTTACAGCTGGAGCAGCTGCTACCTTTGATGAACAACAAGCTTGGATAACCGGTGTGCCTTTCATTGACGCGGGTGTTACTACTGCAGCCATGTTTGGTGGGTTTCATTTGTTTGGGGGTAGAAAAAATATAAAACAAACTGCAGTAGCTACGCGCGGTGTAGCCCGTAAGATGCTTAAGCCGATGGGCATAAAAATAGCACCCGAAGTAGTCACATCTAGTGAAGCTCTACGTTTGGCATCACATCGCTGGCTTACACAACTAAGCGGGCAGGTAACAGTACATGAGTTCGTTGCTAAGCCTTGGCAAGATATTATATCACTAGACCCTAAGTACACAAAACGTGTTGCAAAGGAGAAGGAGGCTGAGCAGCTTGTATCGGTGTTACGTGGTCTACAAAAGACTACGTTAAGTGCAACACAATCTATAGAACAAGTCGACAGACGATTCCTTCCTTTAGCAAAAGAACTTCGTCAGCAGGAACTAAAAATAAGGGAGATTCTACAAAGATCAGAACGTGCTTTTGAAGACCCTGCAGTTTACGCAGAGATAAATAAATATACGGAAATGGTTCAAACTCTAGAAGATGGTATCTTACAGAAACGAGCACCCATAAGGGACTTCCTCAACTGGGAAGAAATCACCCTTAATGAGAAGGGAATTCGTTATCTTGAAGGTACCAAGGGAGCCACGAACACCCATGAGGTGCTTCTGAAACTTCTAACACGTCCTATACGCGTTCATCCAGCTATTATGGAGACGTTCCAGGACCAGATTAGGGTAATCAACTCAAACAAGAAACTGAACCCGCAGGGGCGTAAAACAAAGTTAGATAGAGTCGCAGCAGATCGTCAAAGTTACCTTGCGAAACAAGCAGTAGGTATTATGGATACAACATACACTTATGACGACCTACAAATCATGAATATCGCAACGGAGAAGGCCCCTGAGTTTATGAAGGCCTTAGAAGACATGGGTGTTCTAGATATACCCAGCAAGATTAAAAAGGCCCCTAAGGCTTACAGACCAGGATACAAACGTTCTATACACGACCTCGCTTCTGAAGTGCAAGAGTCAGGTCTGCCTGAAGCAACCAAGCAGAAGATTATTGACAACGTCCAAAAGACATTTGCTGCATATGAACGGAAACCGGGTAAAACTATTAAACTACCAGGAACCAAAGAGCAGAGGAAAGTTAATGAGGAAGCGCTACGTGTACTTGATTCTATAGGTACTGAGGTTAAAGAACGTATGACTGTCTATTGGAATGAAACTCTCCCACTGGATAAACGTGTAGAGTATTTAAAGGGCGCAGCAGAACTAGTCAAGCGCATACCAGAGGACTTACGTTTGGACTACGTATCTGAAGACATTCTTGTAGAAATGGGCTTTATGGAACCTCAAGTTACAGGCCTTGGTTTCCAAGAGAAAAAAGAGAACCTGCAGAACATAATGTATATGGAAACAGGTGCAAAGACCAGTACAGTGCCTGAGCAGTCTATGAAGATTGCTAAACTTATGATGGATCGTAAGGTTGAAGGAACCTATGATGAAAACAACGGTAACATCGTTCTAGACGCTGGTGAGTTTGTTGGCGGTGTTTGGAAGCCCAAAGAACGTATTATAACACTTCAGGAGTTGAAAGATATACCTGTAGAAGGTGATGTGTTCCAGAGTGAGGATATGCGCCATGTAGTTGTTTACAACGAGGCTGGGGCTAAAACCGCTGTAGTGCTTAACAAACATGGTGAATATGAGTTGTATGATTTAACAACCCCTCAATACGTTAGAAAGATTGCACCCCGCCGTTTAGGTGTAGAAGAGTCTAAGGCTCTTTTCTATGGGAAGACAGGTATGAAGCTTCGGGTGGAGAAACCTGAAACTTCAGGCGAACCAAGTACGTACAGTTATTGGCACCACGATCAACTGCAGATATTAACGGAGATGGGCCTTCAAGACTTTATAGCGCAGAAGGGAAAAAGTTGGAAGGAAGGTATTGCTCAGAAGGACTTGTCAGGTATTGAAGTCGGTCCCGATCCTAAGTTCTTAGACCCTAACAAAACCTATAGTGACCCTATAGAAAGTTACCTTTGGACTCGTGAAGTAATCAGACGTATAGGGCTTCCAGAAGGTGCGCAGAAGAGATCGTTCCTCGCAGAGACAAAGCAGATGAGGAAGAAGCTCTCACTAGCTGGAATTAAGAAGGTATCGACTGCGCAGGATAGAGCACGTAGAGTGATTGCTGAGAAGAAGGTAGAGGCGGCAAAAAAGGCAGAGTATAACCGTAAGCTAGCAAAGATTATGGCAGAGGCCGCTGAAACAGCCGACAAAGCAGCTAAGAAAGCAGCGACTAAGAAACCCATAACTAAGGAACCGAAGGGTGGAACTAAACTAGGCTTCTTAGGTACACAGGCCCTTGATAAACAATTTGACGCTCATATAGCAACTGTAGTAACCGAAATTGGCAAGAGTATGGGGGGATTAAGTTCTGAGACACGTCACGGGCTTAGAAGGCTTGTCCCAGTAAAAACCGTTCTTGACCGTTGGCAGAGGGTGACAGGGATAGCCTTTTGGGATTTGTACAACCGTATGGAGGTAGAAGCATTATCTACAATTCGCCAGGCTAAGGCACGTATGCTTCCAGACCTAGCTAAGATTGCTAAGGGCGTTCGGGATACTACTAAGCCAGAGGGTATTCGTGAGTTCTTGCAAACTGAGAACATTACCGATCGTGCAAAGATTGTAGCTAAACATAACCTGCGTACAAAGGACTTAGACCTTGCGCACCGTCTTGAGAAGACGCTTCGTGAAGCCTTTGGGGAGCATTGGGTTGAGTACATGGCGGATTACATTCCCCATGCGGCCGTGTTAGCTAAAAGGGACAAATGGGGTAAACTTGTTTTGAAGGATGATAAACCAATATTTGAAGGGACGATACCGGAAGCCTTACTACCCTGGATGGAAGCCGGATTTGATCCATCACAAACAAATCTGTTTCACTTAGCTAACAACGCCATACATTCTAAAATGCGGCGGCACCTGAAACCTTACGTAGAAGAGATGGACCGTCTAGTTGAGGTCATGGAAGAAAAAACAAAGGCCGGTGTGATTACAGAGAGTACATATAGACATGCACGACGGGATGTAAATCATTATAAGGCCCGAGCACAAAGCTCTTTAAGGCACGATAGTCTAACAACTTCGAAGGCCATTAAAGAACTCAACCATATTCTTAAATTTCTACCTATGTCTAAAGGCCGTGAGATGAAGGGGACTGTAGAAAATAACCTTGTCTCTACCTATCTGCTTTTAACCTATGCGGGCACAATGCCTGGGCGTATTGGGCTGTGTTTGAGGAATGCTATACAGCCAATCAAAACTACGTACTTGTATATGGGCGCAAGGAATATGCGCGATGGGTACAAGATGGCTTTTACCACAAAGGGTCGTGCTTTATCTGAGGAATGGGGATTCTTAGGGGAACTCAGAGAGACACCTAAAGGGCTCTCCAAACGTGAAACTCCCCATATGACTACGGGTGTACCACAAGAAGGTGAGGCATTCTTCCCGGGCACTGGTGCTGTACGTAAAGCCTACGACGCAGGTATGTGGGCTTACAAATGGGTTGATTCTGTAAATCGTCGTGTATCTGCTTGTGCGGCTTATAGCGCTGTAAAACGTCTAGCCCCTGGGTTAGAGCGGGGTGAGATATCTATCTACGAGTTCCTACGGGAATCGGGTATTACATACTTCGACAAATCTGTACAGTTAGATATCATGAGACCTTCAGCGGAACTGTTCAACAAAAAGAGTACTGCAGCAAAAAGAGTTGAGGCTATAGAGGCTATAGCTAAACGTGCAGGGAGACATACGGCTGAGGATTCACAATGGATATATAGACCAGCTAATTCAGCAAGCATTCTGAACACAAGGATCGGACGCTTCTTAGGGCAGTTCGGAACTTGGCCTTCTAACTACCTTCAGTTCCTACGTCGTGGTCTTCGTTCAGGGGATCGTGTAGCCACGCAGCGCTTTATAACACGTTGGGCTATGGTTAACGCTGCTATGGGTTTAGCTGGTGACGCAATAGGAATCGACATGTCCCGTATGATGTGGGGTGGCCCTCTTCAATATCGAGGAGGTCCTGGTATATCCCTTATAGATGCTGCCTATGATGCAATTGCGCCTTATGAGTGGAAGAGACAACAGGGGCTGCGGTCATTGGGCAGTGCGGCTAAGATTATGATACCTGGTTACTTAGCTATCAAGGATTATATTATAGACCCACTAGCAGCAGAAGACACTGCTGATGCATGGAAGCAAGTGTTTGGTCAAAGACCTAAAGAGGAAGGGTGGTAAAATGAAAGACTTTCTAAAAGTGTTAGTAGCCCTTATACCTGTGGCTACAGCTGTGGGTAAAAAACTTAAGGAGGCAAAGAACAATGCTGAAAAGAAAAAGATACTTGATAGTATCGATGCTGTTGAGCTTACTCGTATTATCTGCGGTCTGTAGTACACCCACTATTATCCTACTGCCTTCAGACCCACAAGTCCTAAACGTCTTCGTACACGAGGATGGAACGAAGACTTACGAAGTTAATCAGGCGTTTCTGTTTGAGTATCGCCGGATGAGACTTGAATTGGGAATGGCACCGCAAATAGCTTTTTGAAGAATTCTTCTTCGGTAGCCTTGTCATGAGGCACAAACGTATTTCTAATAATTCTAGTATCCCAGATAATCGGTCCGTAAGATTTAATCAACTCTAAAACAATCCTTATGTAAAAATGACTATGCCCTTTTAGAGCAGCCTCACCGGTTACGGCTATAGAGGTTACTTGCCATAGTTGTTCTGTTTCTTTATCCTTTATTATCTTGCCAATGTACACTTAATAGTCCCTCCAATTCATAGATTCTGTTATACAGTTTATTCTGTACTTTGCGTTCTCTGGTGTTGAAGTACCCCAACCAACAGATACTAGCTACAATAACACCCGCTGTAAACGCTACGAGGTACATGCGTCTTGCCGTTGGTTGTTTAGAAAGTCTTCGATAGCCTCTTGTTGCTCCTTTAGCTTTTCAAGCACGGCTTTGTTCTTCTTGATTAGCTTCAGCACTCTTGCATCTTGGTCGGGACTCATACCCTCAAGCCACATTACACTTTGATGCGCCTGCATAATGTGACCGACAATAGTACCCGAGATGGAAAAGAATATTGCGACACCAACGATTACAAAATGGGTTTTGGTTTTGGACATATGTACCTCCTTAGTAGTTTCTCAAGCCTGGGTTCACACTCCGGGGTAGCTACGATGTTTTCATCTGCCCGCTTCTTTCCATAATCATCTACATACTTTTCGCTTTCGGAAGTGCAATTGTCAGTCACCAGTTCTACTATATCGTCTAGTAGTTTGGTAAACTCTCTCTCTGTCATTCTTTCCTCCTTCATTATAAAATATTAATAAAAAGACTGGGAAAATAATTATCCCATAAGCCAGCCCGATTGTTGCTCCTATTATAGTCTTGGCTAAGTTTTTCATTCTTTCCTCCTTAAAGGGTCGTCATGGATTTGAACCAATGCCCTACAGGGTCACAGCCTGTAATGCTGCCACTACACCACCGACCCATTATTTATTTTGTCAATCTTAATAAAGTCTTTCCCAGGGGTTTTATTTTCTTCCAGTCAATAACAGAATGGTCATACCATTTCCGGTTCTTGGTAGTATTGTGCGGACTCTTGGGAACTCTCTGGTCAATATGCCTGTGTCCATGAAGCAGTTCAAAAAGCCTATGCCCGTCTGCATAGGCTCGTTTCAGCAATCTCTTTGCTCTTTGTACCGGAATGGGAACATCGGAATATTCCCCTGGTTCATGCCAGCCATCGGTTGAAACTCCACATCGGGAAGCTGGTGCTCTATCAACATACCTTTTCATATTGCCTACTTTGTGAATAACAGGAGTAAAACATCTTCTTATGTCAAGCCCGACTTCTCCCTCAGTTGACGTAAACCGTCTCCATCTTGGACAGTCCTGACCCCAAGTTTCATCAATAATACTTTTCATCTGTATATGCCAAAATAATCCTGATTGTCCCTCATTGCATGTTTCAATGGCGATGTATTTTCGTTCAGGTCTAGTCAGGGCTGCATGGATTTTATTAAGCATATACCGAGTCAAAGCCTCTACAATTTTACCAGTGTTCTGCATTTGAACGGATGTGTTTGAGGCGTATAGATAATAGGCGTGGTTATGGCCGCTTGTATTAATTCGATTGTTCTTGGGGTTAAGGAAGTTATCACTCCAGAACCCAGGCGACCTCTGGTGAAAACAACAGTTGTCCCATAGGCTGAGAATCAACATTATCATTCTACGGACTACCTTTTTTATTCGATTTATAACTTGAGCTTCCCACACAGGATTAATAAATATCCCCATTTGTTTGTCTGCCCAAATTGGATTAGGTAGGATAAACCTCCCCTTCCTATCCCTTAGAAATATCTCAGTAGCCCAGTTGTTATACTTTGCATCCCAACTTGACGGAAGCAAAAATACCCGAGTAAAGTTGCCAACCTTATACTTGACAAATTTATTCAACACATCATCAAGGTCATTCATACGTGTTGTCCAGAGCATTTCCGGGATGAATAATGGTCCTAGGAAGAACGGACTGCCTGTCCGCTTCATGATTTTTTTAACTTGTAAGTCATGCTTAACTGTTTTCATTTAGTCCTCTCTTTACTGCGTAACTTCCTACAGTAGTTTTTACTATACCCTGTAGCCGCTGCTAGCTGCTCTATAGAACAATTTGCTAAATCAGGCATATCAGCTACGCTATAGCGTTTAGTAGACCCACCAACGGGTCTTCGTTTGATTTCACATTCTTTTAGCTTGCCGTGTACTGAGGCTCCTGATACTCCTAGATAGTCGGCTATCTCACTAATAGACATAGTCTCATATAAGCGGGTAAGACCCTTACAAACTTTCTCGCCCGAGAAGAGTAGTCCCCAATATATCATTCTAATAGCCTTAAGACACGCAGGAGTTCTAAAAAGGCCGTTAGCACCTCTTGCATCTGGTCTATTGCAGCACGTGTGGGTACATGATCACGTTCGTAGTACATCCAACCATCAAAGCCTCTATTGGGTGTGCGTACTACATGTGCTATGAGTATACTATGTAGTGCATCCATCTCTTCTTTTAGATTACCGAACAACCACCCTACTCGTGTTTCAGGGTCTGTGCATTCGGCTTTAGCGATTGCTTCTTTTATTATCCTGTCCATTTTACCTCCAAAATTTTATATGAATGTTCTTGTGGTGTGTTTACCTCTGCAACAGTACCACTTTCCACAAGGGTCTGAACGCTCTCGTAGAATGTACGTGCGTTCATTTGATGTTGTACCTTACGCAGTAATTGACTGTGTGTTGCATAGCCTTCAAGCTTCTCGAGGTGTGATAAAATACGTTGTAGATTTGCTCCTTGAGGTGTTGCTGAAACTGTTTGAAACACATCTGGTAGCCAAGCTTCTAACCAGTCAAGTATCTTTAGAGCATGTTCTAAATCCTCTATCCCCATCATCAAAGAGGAACCGCGAGCTATACCTAGCAGGAACGCTACTCGTAACATGTGGTCTGGTTTCCGCTCGTGGTATCCTGCAAACTTAGCATCTTGTATATCCGCCTTGTGATGTTTGGAATACCATTGTTCATACCATGTTTTAGCCCCTTTAGCAAAGAGTACCTCGCCTTCTAGTTCCTGCATGTCTTCTAGTTGTTCTCGCAGGTGTTCATGAACATGCCCAGCGCCTTGTATGGGTAAAGCAAATTCACGGTCAGTAGTTTTTTGTACTACGAATAATAAGCGCGACATGAACCCACCGCTAAAAGCCGCTGAGGGCAAAGCCTCTACAAACCACTCAAGGGTTGAGGCACCCAGGAAAGAGAGGGCCACGTGCGTTAGCGTGGCTTCCCCTCTTCCTATGGTGTTACTACTCCACACATCTGGTGCATCAAATAAGGAGGTTAGGAGGGGCACCATTCCCTCCAGATATTTCTGCCGTCCTAAGAAGACTGCAAGCTCGGGCGCGTATACAAGGCCGGTAGCCGTTTCTCGTCCGCTCAAAGCTTCTACAAGGGCCTCTGGGGTTACCCGGTCTGATAATACGTTGGTATTGACCTCACGGGCAAACTTCAGTGCGATGTTTGCAGCTGACGTTTTACGACATTTGCCCGTCGGCGCTATAAGTACTGTTGCAATGTTAGGGTACACTCTATAAAATCCTTTATCAAAATATACTCGGCGCTCCAAAACCGCTCCGAGTACCGTTAAGGCTGTCATGAAGTGAAACACTGTTGGGGGTTCACTTCGTAATGTGAATGTATAATATTCTCTGAGCCATCCATCCTTAGGGATTAAGGGGTCGAAGGGTCCTGGGTCTACTGTGTCGGCAGATACATGTGGTGTTCCAAATGCCCGCTGCATGAGGTCTTGACACTCTTTAATCTCTACAGCGGAAAGCGCCCCAGTAGGTAGTGAGTCTAAGAATTGTACTGATTGTCTATAGACGTCGGAGTCTTTAGACCACTTACCTGACTGAATCGTCTCCTTGAATATCCGTAGCTGTTGTTGTAGGTTTTTCAAGCTGCTTAATCTCCCTCTGTAAATACCAAACTGCCTTTTCCAAGTCAAGTATAGGGCTCCCTTTTGAAGTGTGTCGGCAGATATACTTAACAGCATTACCGATGGTAAAACTACCGCCAGTGTGTTCTAACACGAGGTCAATAATATCTATGACCTCTACGGAACATCGGGCATAATGCGGTGGGTGATTAATTATTTGTTCCTGTTGTTCCTTAAGCGGGTCAGGTAATACCTTGTAGTAGTTTACCGGGTGAATTGAGGCAGACTTTTTTTCTTTAAGCGGTGTATGGTTCTTGTCCATGAGGATCTCCTTGTATTGCTACCCAGCTTGTAGGTGTTTCATAAACCCACACGGAGCAGGGTAGTTCAAAATAACGCATGGCTGTTGTTAAAATGTCCTGCGCTATGTTCTCTGCGGTTGGGTTATCAAGTAAGTCGTTCAAGTATTTATGGTCGTAAAGTCCTCCTACATTCATCTTGAGCCACTCACCAATATCACCAAGGTCGATACCCATACCGGTTACCTTATCTACTTCACAGTACACACCTAATACAATGCGCCAGGTATGACCGTGTAAACGGTTACATGCACCTTTGTGTTTCGGTAGGTTGTGTGCTGCGTCAAATGTAATACTCTTGCATACTAATGCTTTCATCTCTTTTTCCTTAGGAACGCTATGTTCCTGTGTGCTATGAGGCGGTCGTGTTCGGTTAGTTCCTTGTGTAGATCTAAGCGTCCGAGGCCTCGTAGTTTGTTTCTACTTAGTTTCTCACCCTTAAAAGGTTTTGCCGTGTCCATAGACCAGCGTCCTGGGAATGTCCAACTCAGCTCCCATAGTTGTTGTAGCCCCAGTAGATGGTACCACTCGCCTTCCTTGAAAGCCTTAGCAGCGTGTAAGTGGCCTATCGTCTCGGCGCGGGGAGTTCTGAATGGGAAGCAGATTGGTCTTGCTCCTGAGTCTTGTAGAATGTGGAAACATTCAATACGCTCCTCTAGGTCCTTACCTTGTACCACGCCTCCAACAAAGGTTGGGTACCCCGGTTTTAGGTTGTGCACAGCTTCAACTGTTTTATACATATCATCCATCCAGTCAGGTGCGATAATAGAAACTGGGTGGCATACCTTCGCGGCCTCTATGAGCTCTGCGTTACTTAGGGGGTTATCACCCAATTCATACATACTGTTATCTAGCAAGCAGTTCTCCATTACACTGTGATATGTACCCGCGTGTTTAAAATTCGTGTCAAGCATCAAGTGTGCCAGCCCAAAAGGAAAATCGGATACCGATAGGTACTCTTTCAGGTGTGGCATTGGTATCTCGAAAGAGAACTCCATTACTCTTCCCGTTTGACGGTAGTTACGGCTTCAGCCCAAAAGGTAAGGTACTGTGCATCCCAATCGCTTTTGATAAGCTCGTAATATTCGCTCTTCACTTTAGCGTCTCCTACACTGTTCGCGATTAGTGTTCGTTCACGATATACCTCTTCGTCCTTTCCTCCGTAAAAGAAGTAAACCTTGTAAATACTTAAAACTTTTTCTTCAGACATTCTTTCCTCCTTAAATTTTTTTATTTTCCCTCTAATTTTACCCCCCTTACTAGACCATTCAATTATGTCGTGATCGCTAAGCGGTTGTAAACACTCCCCAAAAGTAATGGTTGTTGGCGCCTTGTGCCAGGTTCTAGGGATACTAACCATCTTCTCGGGGAGACTAACAGCTCTTGTTGCCATGTCTTTAAGCTTCTGGCGGTCAAATCTAGCCTTAAAAATATCCCCGCATCCAGCTGGGTCGTTCATAAATTTTGTTGTGAAAGTCTCTTGTTTACCAGCAATACGTTGCATATACTCTTTACTGGTTTCGTGCAGGTAATCACTTACGGTTTTTTCTTTGCTCATTTCTTTACTCGTGTAAACGTAATCACTGTACCCTCACCCTTACAGGTACGACAGGGCATCGGAATCTCATCGTACCAGTAATCATCTGCAGAAGGTCCACCGCCACCAGTACGTTGTAATATGAAACCGTCGCCGTAGCAGTGAGGACACTCTCCTTTACCTAGCTTCAACTTACAGCTTGCCACGTGTCCCCGGTTTGAACGCTTACTGGAAACGAGTAATCGTCTAGCACGTCTATCGGCGCTTCCATAATCGTCTTCATGCATTCTATTACCTCCTTTTCTTTACCCTTCTGGCATTGTACAACCAACTCATCATGAATCGTTAACATTAGATGTGCGTGACTAGGTAATGCCTTGTCTAGTTTTATTGTTGCTTCGCTAATTATATCCCCTGCTGTTGATTGGGGTAAGAAGTTATACACTTTTGGCGCAATATTTGGACCGAAGAAATAACGCCTTCGTCCAAATGGATTGGCTAAGAAGCCATCGTGGGATGCTTGTGTTAGAATATCCTGTCTCCACTGTTTAATACGTGGGTATGTTCTAAAATAGTTGGCTATAAACGTCTTTGCTGCTGTGTGCGAGAGGCCATAAGCAGCTGCTAGTGAAATTGCACCACGTCCATATCCGAGACCGTAGACGATAGTCTTTGCAAGGAATCGTTCTTTAGCGGTGACGTTTTCTGCTTTCTTCTTATACACGTCAGCAGCTGTTTTCTTATGAATGTCTACACCGGCTTCAAATGCGTCTATAAGACTCTGCTCTCCTGCGAGGAGTGCTGCAACACGTAGTTCGACTTGACTATAATCTGCGGATACGAAAGTACAACCTTCGTCTGCTACGTAAATGTCTCGCGCAGGCCCCTTTGGTACGTTCTGCAAGTTAGGATGCACAGAGCTTAAGCGGCCTGTACCTGTGCCGTGAATCAAGTAGCTACAGTGAACGCGGCCGTCTTTAGAATCTGGCGGGTTGAAATAGGTACTAGCAAGTTTACCTAACTTGCGTAACTTCAGAATTGTTTCTACAATCTTACTGCCTGTGAGTTCGTGTAGCCTCTCTAAAGCATCAGCACTTGTAGTACGAGTTCCTGTGCGTTTGTTCTTTTGTTCCGGCAGTCCGTATTTATCGTAAAGAAGTGTGCCTAGCTGTTGGGGGCTCTTCCAGTTGAAGCCTGGTGTACTAACCCCTTTGGCTAAGACTTTCTCAAGTTGTTGTATACGTACATTGAGGCCTACGCTCCAACGTAACGCACGTTTAGTATCGTAGCGGATACCCCGTACCTTCATCTTATGTAGGGGGCGCATGAGGTCTATGGACGTTTGATAAGGGCGCTCCATACCGCTGGCCTTGATTCTGTAAGACAGCTCCTGATATAGTTGGAATGTGGCATCTACATCACAGGCGTTATACCAAGCAAGGTCCTGGCGCATTGTATGTTTCCAGTACGGTATTCGCGTGTATAGGGAACTTACGAAGCCAAGGTCATTAGGAACGTCTGATAGAACCATATGGTGTGCAAGCATCGTGTCGAAGTATGGCTTTGCTACTGGGATTTGTTGCGCTTCCACATGGCTAACGTCAAACATAACATTATGACCAATCTTCAATACGTCTGACCCAAAGAGTATGCGTAGCTCTGCGTGTACTAGCGGGTCGTAGGGTTTCCTAATCACGAAGACCTTGCCCGGTTCATTAGAGATACCGAGAAGGGTTATACTCTTCCAAGAAGGTGTTAGTGAGTTTGTCTCTACGTCAAACGATATGGGCTTCCCAGCACGCACGAGGTCATGTATCTCTTTAGCCCCGGCGTCTAGGATATAGTCTTGTTTGGGCATTAACCAGTCCGGGGATATACTTTCGTTTGCTATCTTCATAAAGTCAGATACAACTACGGGTATCATATCCTGCTGACGCATAATCGCAGCAGGATGCAAGGTTGGAAGAACCTTGATAGTCTTACCATTAGATAGCTTATGAGTGAAGACACTTCCGCGCCATTTGGTTATACGAGTCTTACCACAGATGGCGCTGAGGGCTGTATTACCCATGAGAACTACGAGGTTAAATTGTGGTAGAAAGTCCATAAGCCCATGGCGTTTGGTACACTCTGAAATTTCGAGAGGGGTAGGCGCTCTATTCTTAGGGGGCCTACATCGTACGATATTCGTAATATAAAGTTCACTGCGGGCTATTCCCGCTTTTCGAAGGAAGCGATTTAAATTCCTTCCTGCCCCACCGATGAACGGTCTACCCCTCAAAGCTTCCTCTGCACCGAGAGCTTCACCAAGAAGAAGGACTTTGGCGTCGTCTGGTCCTTCTCCGTATACGTAACCCTCCCCTACGTGGGCGAGAGGGCATCCAATACAGCTATCTGGTTTCATGGCTTCTCCTTCGCTTCTACTATCAACTTGCGAATCGCCACTGCTCTCTCATCCCGTTTAGCCCATCCATGTATCGTTAAAAATAGACACATCCCATCAAAACAATCCAGCATATCATTCCTGGTCGGTTGTGGGGGTTTAACTTTTTTCATTTTTCCTTTCTTCACCTTACTATAAATCATCATAGCGAAGTTTGCTACGTCAACTGCTTCATCGGCTATGTTTCTGTTATCGTGATAAACTGAAGAGAAGGAGAAGTTGTCAAAGGCGTCAGATAATTCTTGTACCTCATCCATTAATCTGTCTTTTAGATAATCAAGGGATTCTTGTTCCCAATCGGGTTTATGGTCATTCTTCTCTAGCTTAGCTTCCATAGCCTCTACGAAGTCTGACAGCTCTGGTCTTAGACCATGGTTTTTATTCATCGTTTTCCCTCTGGGTATAACTTATGTAGACGCGCGCGTGATCTTGCAACCCAACTATCGAGTTGCAGCTTGTTAACTTGAAAGTCTGCCATAAACTCGTCCCAGGTATGCCATACATGCCTGTTGTTATACATTAAAAATCGGTTCTTCTTGGTGTCTAACCAGGCAAATTGTTCTATTTGCATCTGGTTAGCAACCACCTTTGTTTCTCCGGTGGTTATATATTTTATCATGGTTCAACTCCTATCTTTTGTTTTTCAAGGTCTGTTCTTCTGCCTTGTGTTTTATTAGGATTCCTTACTTTGTGTTTCCAGCCCATAAGAACCTCCTTTGCTTGTGCCTTTCGCTTTGTACTGAGAAGCGAATACATCGTCATCAAAAGGCCTATAGCTCCCGGGCCAGCGAGGTGCCAACAGTGCATAGGTTTATCTGGACACAGACCCTTTCGGTTATAGAAACTATAAATCTTTCCACCCATGAGGTTTTGACACCACAAGAGTATTTCCGGGTCCCTTTGAGAAATTCTAAGCCAAACATGCCCTTCGCTACGTCCGTGGCCACAACCCCCTTCACCCTCATATAGACCCACTAACCACCCAAACTCTCTGGACCTCATTGTTTAGTTCCTATCGCAGAGAAAAATTCTCCCCGGACTTCTGCTTTTTCTAAAAAGACTCCTCTAAGGGCTGTAGTTACAACGTGCCCTGTGGAATGAACACCCCTGATGCGCATGCAGTCATGGCGCCCAATAACCCTTACGGCTGCACCCATACTGCGTAATCGCTTCTGTATTTCATCTGCGACGCTGTCTGTTATTGTCTCTTGTAAAATGGGTTCCGTAAGGTGGTTCTGTACAATCCTTGCAAGCTTGCTCAAACCTACTACGTGCTTGTTAGGAATATATGCTACAGATATATCAAGCTCCACCGGGAGAAGGTGATGCGGACAGAATGTCCATTCTGTATGGTGTGCTAGGATAATCATTTGGCTTGCTGTTGACTTGAAGACAGGCACTGTGTAGTCGCGTGGTGTAAACATCTCCTCGTAAAATCGGGCTACACGATCTGGTGTACCTACATAATTTTCATCTTGCTCCCACTCTGGTCCGATGAGGCCTTCAAGGATGAGAGCTGTGCCCTTGGCTATCTTGCGTTTGTTCATTCTGCGTCCCGCTTCTTGACGGTGGTTTTAGTAATTGTAATTTTTTTAATAGACTTTTTCGCCGCCTTTGCGAATGAATCATTAAGCGCCCCGAAAAACGTATCAAAAAACTTCTTTGTTTTAGTTCCGTCTTCATACTCTATTTCTTGCATCATTTTATTCCTATTATTTTCTGAATCTGTAAACTTAGACGTGCGTCGGGACATTCCTTTAGCAGTTCCAAACACAGATTCAGGTTCTTGTTATAGTTATCATCCCACACAGGTTGTAGAAAGTTGTAGCGCGCGAGATTCCAGTCAATTTCCTTTATAGACCATTCTGGTATAAGCCATTTAGCTTCGTCGTAAGCTCGTGGAATTATTTGCGTGTCTACCTTTGGAGAAACTGTTATCCAGTGAAACATAAAAGGGAACATAGTCTCGAAGTCTCTTGTACCGTTTGTCTCTACGTGAATTCGGTAGCCCGCGTCACTCAACGCTGAACATAGGGGGCTTAAGTCGTGAATGGTTGGTTCACCGCCTGTGATAACAACCAAGTTTGGTGTTGGGTCAAGACGTTGTAGTATCTCCTCGGGTGTAAGCTTCATACGTACCTTGTGGTCGGTGTCGCAAAACTTACACTTCAGGTTACACCCCGCTAAACGAATAAAGGAGCAAGGGGTTCCGACGTAAAAACCTTCTCCCTGGATACTCGTAAAGATTTCATTCACTGGATATTGTTTGGCCATGATTTAATCTCCTAAGCATTTCTGCTAATTTGAGGCGTAGTACGATTGTTTTCGTAGGAAGCTTCATACCCCGATTTTTGTTATAAGTCTTCACTATGGCTTTCGCTACCTTTGCGTGGGTCTTTTTAACAACCAAGTAAGGGGAAACAAACTCTAGAATAGCTACTGCGTCTTGCCCATTTACTACCCATTGCCACATGCGTGTACCAGAACGTGCAATAGAAGTAACAACGTGTCCTTTGAATGCCCGTTCAAATAATCTGATTACATCCTCATTACTGTTAGAAACGTTCATACGTACTCGAAGTTGTCCAGAGCTCCCTTCAGTACAGTTTATACTACCCTCACCGTCGATAAATCCAGCCGCGTACCCAAGGAAACTAGTGGGGAGAGATGCTAAATCTCTCCCCCTGTTTTGGATACTAGTAAAGGCTTCTGCCTTAGGCAAGCTTGAAGTACCCAGTAACCTTTGTACGTATTTTCCCTTCGTAAGTCTCGGGAGAAAGGTTAACACCGATTTCCTGTCCAACGAGTTCCTCTGTATCGAGGTCATCGCGGCCTTCAAGGTCGATGTCTAACGTCTCACAAAGATTGCGGAGCTTCCACAGTGCCCGCGGTTGTAGCGAGAAGATGTCCCAGAGTTTCCTACCAGTGTATGGCTCTTCCAACATGGTGAGCGTCATGTTCCAGTAGTAGGTACCTGGCTTTGATTTTGACTCACGTTCTTCAACGTCGTCAATTCTTGCGGGATAAGCGCCCTCTACGATCTCGTCGCTCTTGGCTACTTCGTCCCAGTTAACCTTTTTAAGTTTCGGCATATATGCCTCCTTATAAATTATGTTTTTAAACCTGTGTCTTCAAAGCTGTCTCGTATGGGTCAGATCCTTTCCCTCGGATCCCCGGGTTGTGTTCTGTTTCGTGGTTAGGGTCTTCGTTTATTCTCCCGACGCTTTTCTTCACACTAGAATCTCTTCCAGTTTTTCTCCCAGTGCTTCCTTCGTTAGGAAGACCATCCTCTTCGACAGGACTTCGTCCACCATCCCCGAGCCCTGTTGCGGGTACGTCACTTCCAGAATGTACCCGTTTTGTACTTTCTCGATTCTTATTATCATTTTTGCTCCTTTTGTTTTTAAGACGTGTTGTTAGGACTCCGTCTATTTCTGTTAGACGTCTCTGTAGATAGGTCACTACAATCATGTACTCTCTTGCGAGTTCGTCTAATTCATCTGTTGTTGCTTCTCTAACGCTTTTTAGCGCTCGAGTTGACATTAATGCGTAAGACATGGTGTTACCTCCTTCCGCGATCGCGGGCCATGTGATCCTCAATACCCTCTATTACGGTAGCTGTTCTAGCTAAAACATCTCGGATGTCGATTAATGCTTCAGCTATTATTTCTATATACTCCCGAGAGCGCGTCATTTCTGCTTCGTCGTCACGGTAGTTAAGCGTTTTTAACAGCTCTTCTTTTGTTTTCATCTTGTTTCCTCCTTATTTCTTGTAGGCAGTCTTCCAGCAGGTATGAGTTTCTTATAAAGTCTATATCCTTTTCGATAAGCTCTCGGTAGGTAGCTGCCTTGTCTTTCAACCCTTCGACGCTTAGTTTCTTGTGGAATGAGCTCATTCAAGTATCTCGAATAGATGCCAGACAAAGTTTCCACCCTGCCTTTGGATGGTGCCTATGTATTTTCCCTTCTCGAAGTCAAACTTCATTCCTGTGCCTTGAATCGTGAACTTTCGAGTCTCTGTAGCATTGTTACCGGCATAGTCCCAATCAAGCAATACCCATATTCTAGGAATATCCCGTTGGGTTTGAAATGCTAGGATTTCTGCACCTCTAGGCATCGTTAACTCGAAGTTGCCTAGTTCTACGTCAAACTTCCAAATTTCCTTTTTCATACGTTCCTCCTTATTTATGCGATTATCTTATCCCAGATAACTTTGAAGTCTGGAATCTCTAGCTTGTCCAAGACTCCGAAGCGATCTTTGGCTGGATAACGCCCGTCTGGTTCTGTGAGAGCATAGCGCCCCTTAGTCTTAGTAACTGGGTTAAATGCGTTACGCAAGTGTAACACCACATCGAAGTACGTAGGTAAATCCTGCGCCATCTGCCCTATTGAGCTTGGCCCGATAGTTACCTGGCCTGTCTGTTCATCTTTAACAAGCTTCTCCTCAGCACAGACTACGATGTGTTTATCTGGTAGAGCTTCCTCAGCAGTTAGTGCTACGATAATACGCCGTAGACGTTCTATCCCGAGTCCCCAGTCTTGAATCTGTGCGACTTCACGTTGGCTCTCTCTTATGACTTGCTTCATTATAATACGCCCTGCTTCGGTAATATGGTCAATTACAATTGTGTCATACTCTTCTAAGTTACTTGGTAGTGTAGCTTGTAACATCGCCATGTAGCTCTTCGGTCTAATGTAAGCAATCTTCTTCTTCCTTAGGGTAGCTAAACCCCCAAACATATCAAGGAAGAGTGGTTTTGGGAATGTTCCCGCAAAATGTGTCTTTCCTGCTCCTGATTGTCCGTATACAAGAAACGTACCCCGTTTGGGTGGTACGTCTTCTGTGTAGGAGACCTGTAAGCCTGGTTTTGGTTGTTCCTTCGGGAACATTGCTTTTCCCTTAAGGTCTTTTGCGTTTGTTTTAGTTGTCATCACGTTCTCCTGTATTTGGTGAAAGCTGTCTGCGCTCTAGCTCCTCGATGACTATTTCAGCTCCTATGAGGAACTCTTCCTTAACAGCGTCACGCACTTCTAAGATTGAAAAACCCCTAAGTGCTTGTACAGCTATACTCACCGTTGTTCTTATATATTCCATTGTTGGTAGCTCCATTTAATCCTCGTCTGCATAGTCTTTCGGACGTTCACTGAACTGCTTCCTCATTGCTACTGAATCGTTTCGGCATAGCTCCATGTAATCACAAGTACGGAAGAATGCTAAGCAGTCGTGTGTATACATTGGCCACTCGTCTTTGAGGTCAAAACACTCGCTTGTACGTTCCTCTATCTGATCAGCTTGCCACGTTATCCCGTCCATGAAGCTGCTTATAAACCCCGGCGGTCTAAGTATTGCGTCTCGTTGGAATTCTACTCCCTGCATGTTCCTCGTTTTGCGGATGACGTTAATAATAACACCGACTGGTTGGATGCTTAGAATCTTCTCAAGGGCATACATATACGTAGTGATCTGGCCATCAAGGGTATACTGCTTGAAGTACGTATTACCTATCATGATCGTAGTCTTGTGTTCTAGGAGCCAGGGGTTACCTTTCATGGTAACAGCCCCGTCTAATCGGAAGAATAGTTTGTGTCTACCTAGTGGGCAGTTGCCTTCTACTTCTGGTGCGAGCATTGTCCAAGGTTCTGAAGCGTATACAGTTATGTATTTCATAATAATAAACTGTGCGTAGTCCTGTAGTTTCTTTAGTTCTTCCTTCTCTGCTCCGAGTAGAGGTTTTGCAAGCTCTTCCTCAAAGATAGCGTCAATTTCTGGTTTAACAGGTTTACTTGCGTAGTGAGCGGCTAAGCCTTCATGTACCGCGCGACCTAAGATTAATGGATACGCCATTTTAGTTTTCTCTAAGTTCTGGACATACTTCCAAAAGTAGCGACGAGGACAGCGTTGGTAAGTGTTCATTCTACTCCAGTTGATGTTCATGGCTTCTCCTCGGGAATGATATAGATGTTTTGACGTTTAAGTTCAGTTGCTACAAAAACTAACATAGACTCTACGTTTGGACTAAGCGTATCATACTGTTCTTCGTACATACGAATAACACCCATTACCAGGTTTTTAGCCCACTCTCGATTGACCATCATACCAATTTTAGATGCCGCGTCTTTACTTGGCTGTTTCAGTTTCATTAGTTCATGCCTGGCATAAGTATCGAACTCTTCTGCACTTTCTTAAGTGTGATATCCCCGGTCTCGAAGTTAATGGTATAGTTATATTGCTGTAAGTCGAGTTTGTACTTCTTTTCTAGCGTGCGCCACACGCGTGTTTCATCCAGTTGCAGATCCCCCAGGAGTTTTCGTAAGCCGTCCCTCTGGGCTTGCATGCCTTTTAACGTTTTAATTTCTTCTTTTGTTACTTTCATAGTGCTGGGTCCTCGGATGCATTATCGACGAAAGCTCTCTCACGTCTTATACATGCATCACATTTGTGGCACGGTTCATCTCCACCTTTGTAGCAGCTCCAGGTCATTTCGAAGGGAACATTAAGCTCAAAGCCTAGCTTGACAATCTGTGCCTTGTTCATGTTAAGCAGTGGTGCCCATATTGATATGGGTCTTGCGAACGACTCTTGTAAAGCTTGCTCTGCACCCTGCAGTGCTGCAAAGCTACAATCTGGGTAGCCTGGATAGTCTTCTTGGTGTGCCCCTATTGCGATGATGTGTGAGTTTACTGCGTTTGCAACCATTGCTGCATGAACTAGGAAGAGTAAATTACGTCCTGGAACCCAAGTGTTGGGTAAGAGTAACTCATGGCGTGTATTGGTTTCGATGTTCTGTTCTACTTCTACATGGCGTATGTGTGTTAGCACCTTGTAATGGGTGCAGAGTTTTCTTGAAGATTCCATTTCTTTAATGTGGGGCTGTCCGTAGTTGAAAAACATCGTTGAAACCAAACCAGAGTTCTGCTTGGCCAAAGCTAGTGTTACAGCTGAGTCGATACCACCGCTTACAAGAACAATTGTTCCTTGTTCAGGAGCGGGTGAGTCATGAATATTCATGGTAATACCTCCTTATATTAAATTGTGAATAAAGTTATCTTGTCTTCGAGGTATGTTATACCTACTTTCTTGTCTTTAATACGTTGCATAGTGACGATTGTTTCTGTCCAACCAGAGTCGTGCGTAGTAACAACCTCGATAAAGTAATCCTTAGGGTCTCTACCCTTAACAGCCTCAACAAGCTGTAAAGTCTGCTCCCCTGTTAAGTGAACAGCTACTAAGACATTTACATCAGCCTTGTTAGTTGACATTTTATGTCTCCTTATTAAATGAATATTGGAAGGAACACCGTGCTATCTGCGGTAAACCAGTTGTACAGAAAAGCTAGCACACATTTGTGATGTTCCCTTCCAATATGCATTTAAGATGGACGTTTGGCGGTAATAATCTTATACGCGCCATTAGAGTAAAGCACTACCTGAATAAAAACCCCAACAAGAACCATATCAAACACAGCGCCTGAGTTGATAGCGTAGTAAGCTACGACACCAGCAGACAAAAGGATTGATAGAGTAACATTCACTGCTTTAGTGAGTGTAATGCCGAGGGCGTTCTTGAGGAACTCTTTTAATATCTGAGTTCCAGCAGCTACTGCAGCAGTCATCGCTACAATATCCATGTTGACACCTCCCAATAGATGTTAGAAAACTTTGTTAAAAAGAATGGGGGAGCGGCTAACTCCCCCAAGATCCAAGATAAGGTAGATACTATCTCCTTATTCCTCTTCGGCCTCTGCTTCAGCGTCTTCAACGAGCTCGTCGTAATTGTCGAGCTCTTTGACCTTAGCCAGTAAGGCTTTTTCCCGAGCATATTTCTTTTTCCGGTAAACCTTTTGGAGTTCGAGCTGCTCTGGAGTTTTCTCCTTCTGGTAAGTCTTACGTTTCGCCCTCTGAGCTAGAAGCTTTTTTGCTTCAGCTTCCAGTTCAGCTTCGTCCATAGCATCCACAGTTTCCTGTGCTTCAGCCATGATTTGTTCGTCGTCAATCATTGTTGCCTCCTGTTAATTTGTATTGCATTTCACAACACTTTGTTTATTGATATCTTTATTATATAACACTTTTTAAGAAATAGCAAATTTTAGTTGGTTGCCAATCGCTAAAGCATGTGTTTATCCTTTCAACCACGCTTTGACTTTTTCTGGAGAGCCCTGGCAAGCTGATGGTATTTGCCACCGGAGCAGCACAGCCCATTGCGGTAGGCATCTTAGATTGTTTTCGTCTGCGTAGCCTACTACGTCTTTAAAGTTGTTCTCAAGAACGGCCCTGAGAAATGAGCCAGGTGCGATTCTTTGGTTCACGTAGTTTCTTATTCCCTCCCACATATACGAGGGAACTCCCGTGTAGTCATACATGTTCTTTCCTCCTACAATTCTTCGTTGGAGACGTAGATATTTTCAAATGTATAAGATACATCTCCGCTATACAGATTTCTACGGCGTATACCTCGTAGAATCTTTGCACGTTTTATACTCCTGTGCAGGAGCCAATCTTTTCGGACGTAAGCTGTTTCCTTTGGTGCTCTAGCTAGCGAGTTTCGCATAGCCGTTTCGATGCTTGTTAGGGTGTATTTCACCGGTTTCCTCCTCTGTTTGTTCTGGCTTTCTTCCCCCGAAGCTTACGACTCTTCCGCTTTGAGGGTATTTGGGGACTAGGACTCTTCTTAGGTATCCCCGTGTCGAGATTGAATCTTGATGCTTCTTTCATGTTTCATTCACCTCCTTGCCTGTTTACAGGCTTTAGACCCCAGAGGCCTATTCTGTAACATTCTTCCTTCAGGATAATCTTCCCTTCCTTCCGTAGCCTCTGTAGTAGTGGTCTCATGAGTGTGTGGCCTAGTTCAAACTTTGTCTCTTTGTAGAGGTCGTGTAGAGCAGCCGCTCCGTAGACGTTCTCGTGGAAGATGGTTGTTCCCGCTTGCTTAAAGCTGAGACGCTTGCCTTCAGCTTGGTCTTGCAGAAGAGTTAGGATTTGCTTTTCAGCTGTAGCAACTTTAGCTACCTGACGAGCAACTCGTTCCTCTCCATAGTAATGTCCTTTCGCGCCTTTAGGCATCGAAGGGCTCGAGTCCGTCCGCCATATCATCCGCTATAGTGTCTGCTTCATTAGAGTTAAGCCACGTGATAAAGTCTTCTTGGATAGTACGTGGTTCAGCGTTTTCGTAGAATTTGTTTCTTTTGTTTCTAAAGCGGTGCTGTGCTACATGCCTGGTGTATTTTATTACCCAGGTTAGTAGTAATTCTGTGATGTAAGGGTCTTTCATTCTTTCCTCCTTGTTATGTAGTTAAGTAGTTCAACTACAGTTGTAGGAACATCTCCCAGGGTCTCCACTAAAGCTTCTCTCAGGTCTAGGACCCGATCGAGCCTGTCGATGAAGTACTCTTTATCGAGTAGTTCACCTGATGCAAGCTCTTGAAGTTCAGTGAGGGCTTGAGGGAGATGCTCCAGATAATACATAAGCATTTCCATACTTTAGCTCCTGTTAGGGTTTACCTAGTTTGTACCGTCTGTTTTATTGCTTCGACTAACTTCCGTAGATCATTCTCGTTGAGTACGACGTACCACGACTTATTCTCTGTATAAATCGTAACGAACTCGCTGTGTAGGTCAGCATCTACATTAGCAATGTCACCGGTCTCATACTCATCCGTTGATTCGTCGTAAGAGTTATAGTGTAAGATTTTCATGCTTCATGATCACCTCCCTGAGTGTTTACACTCTTTACACCTTCCAGGTGTTTTCAACTTAAGAGCTAATAGCAGTTAGAATGAATGATGATTCCTTTAGTCAAAAATTGAGTACCCTTCAAATTCATAAATGTATATAATAATCATCATTATACCTATATCTTAGTTTTATATTGATTAGTTCTTTTCGAAATGAATGGGAAGGAACCCTTACTAAAGTTGTTACGATAATAAGGGTTCTCTTGTTTCAACCGCTTCGGAGTTAGAAGTCAAGCGTGATCTTGCCTGCTGCTTGTAGTTCCAATGCTTTCTCGAGAAGAGCTGCTCTTTTCAAGTGATACCGCTTATGCGCGAGTCTGTTAACTTCTTGAGCGCGCAGGGATTTGACGACATCTTCAATACTGATGCTCGCTTCAAGTTCCTTAAACGTTTTTGAGTCCCAAGGTCCGGAACCGATTTCTTTTAAGTCTTTCATGTTTTCTCTCCTGTAAGCTTTACGCTTAATTTGTTATTCATATATATTATATATTACTAATAATCAAATATCAACACTTTTGTTGGTAGCGCAGCGCGCCTCGCACTCCTTAGAGTTTAGTCCCGCACGGGGGTGCTTATTTAAATCCAGACGGGTGCTATGCCGGCCGGCCTGCCTCAGCAAAAGATTATAGGCGAGAGCTCCGGCGGCTTAGGTAAGGTAGTAGTCAGAGCCTAGGGCGGTGCTCTGATCCTAATGGTGTTAAGTTGTTTCATGTTAATCTCCTTACTTAGAAATAGTCCGGATCGCCAATGAGACGATCGATGTTTACCACACCCGGGAACTTGGCTACGTGAGTTATGAAATCCTCCACGATTACATCCGTGTCATCGATTTCAACCTTGTAGACTACGTTGTAGGGGTATGGGTCTTTACCTTCTGCCCAGTCGAGCATCGTTACGCTAATAACGATTTCTCCTAGGTAGGGTTTGATAGCCATAGTGGCCTCCTTATTGTTCGATTGTTTTAATGAGCTCTTCTTCCTCACCGTCTGGACCTTGTAGTAACACCGTTACTGCTATCTCCGCATCAGCGGTAGATACTGTGCTAATTACTCTGATCCAGAAGTCCGGTTTGCCTTTAATGGCTTTTACCATCTTAAGACAATCGGCTTCAGTGAGGCATACGAGCGTTGTTACGTCAACGTCGATTAACGCCATTGTATCCTCCTATAAAAGCATTGGGCCCACGTTCGATGGTAGTGGGCCCACAGACCATTCAAGGCTTATATCTGTTTGTCGAGTAGAAGTGTTCCTTCCTTTGATCGAAGTATGAGGTGTAACTTCCCTGTATCTACTAGTACTTCAAAGGTTACATCAACATGGTAGGATTCGATATCACCAGCGTCAATAAGGAGCGAGATGTCAAAGAGAAAAGCTGTGAGTGTACAAACAAGATTGTGTGAAGTTGTTAACATAGTTTCTTTCTCCTTCCCACAGATTAACGCGGTCTGTGGTTCGCGTGTCTCGTGACAATCGTAGGTTTAAAGCTTCCCCTCGGCTTCAAGCTGCAGTGCTCTCGCAAGCAACTTGTTCCGCTTGAGGTTGTAACGCTGGTGACTCTCTTTGCTGATAAACTCAGCGCGGAGATACCGCTTTACTTCCTCAATGGAAGCTTTCTTCTGGAGTTCGTCATAAGAAGAGATATCATCTATCTCTTCGCGTGACGTGAATGTGTGGAGTATGGACATGTACTTTCACCTCCTTTAGATGCATGTAGCGCTCCAGTGAGAGTTAGATACTAGCTCTAACTCTCGTGCAGAGCTACAGTGTGAAGGTTCTGCTAGCGGTTACGGCTAAGCAATCGCCATGAACATCATCAAACGC
>Ga0307928_10000524_pt1 | contig 28721 bp, 39 predicted proteins | sample AceLakmetagen232_FD_201815 | JGI IMG/M metagenome (GOLD analysis project Ga0307928, IMG submission 201815) | Saline water microbial communities from Ace Lake, Antarctica - #232 | ecosystem: Environmental > Aquatic > Non-marine Saline and Alkaline > Saline | place: Antarctica: Ace Lake... | reverse complement strand
CCTAGACAATACGAACGTCGACAGCGACCTGACGCACTTCCCTGTGCTGATAAAGCTCGGGCATAACGTGGGTGTAGACGGTCAGGACTTGGGCGTTGTCTTTGACGAGCTGACCACCAACTCCCTCAAGATAGCGGTAACGGACGAGGATGGCACGACACAGATGTACGTTGAGGTGGAGAAATGGGATAACACCGTCCCCGAGGCCGTACTGTGGGCCAGTTCTAGCACATTTGTTCTACACTCTGCCAGGCCGACCAAGATATTCCTGTACTACGATTCTACCCAGGACGATAACGCTACCTATGTGGGCGTGCCGAATAGTGTGGTTGCCGAGAGCGTGTGGGACGCCAACTTCCTGATGGTTCAACATATGCAAGACGGGGCATCTAACGCCGCTACTTACGATAGCACTTCTAATGACAACGATGGTGCAAAGTTAGGGGCGAATGAACCCATCGAGGCAACTGGTAAAATCGGAGACGGGCAGCTATTCGATAACAATGACGACTTCATCGAAACGGCAGCCCCGGTAATCCCTCTCACTGACTTTACTGTCTCGGCTCTGATAAACGTTGACGACTTCGCCACTTACCAGACAATCGTAGGGCAGATAGATGCCGTCGAGGCTGGTCGCTTGCAGCTCTTGATTGAGCAGACTACGGGGAAAATCTACCTCCAAATAACTACCGCTGAGGTAAGCGATACCGCCATCACGGCGGCGATCTGGCAAGCGGTAGATGTAACCCGAGTGGGTACGCTAGTCACCTTTTATAATCATGGGTCTCCAGATGGTACGGCAACCCTAGCCGCCAACGTGTCACAAGCTGACGTGTTAGAGATAGGCAGGTCTACCGCTAACCGGATGCTAGGTAAGATAGATGAAGTACGCATATCTGATATAGGCCGCTCGGCAGCTTTCATTAAGGCGCAGAAGGAAAGCGCGTGGGATAGCCTCGCTACTTTCAACCTCTGCGGAGACTGGCTCTCCGGATGGAAACAGAGAATAGCCTTAACCATTGACTCCAGCAAGATAGATTCTGACCTGACCCACTTCCCGGTAATGATAAGGATATCAGGGAAGTGCGGAGCCTCAGAGCAAGACCTGACCAGAGTCTTTGATGAAGTCGGAGTAGAGGACCAGAAGATAGCGGTCACTGATTCAACCGGTGTCCAGCAGCTTTATGTAGAGGTGGAGAAGTGGGACTCGACGAATGAGGAAGCTATCCTGTGGGTGTCAAGGGCGGACTGGGTCATTGCCTCCGCAGCCGACACGGTAATCTATCTATACTACGATGCGGATAAAGATGATAATACCTACTTCGTGGACGTGCCGGGCGGCACTCCAGGGGAGCGTGTATGGGATTCTAACTTTGTCCTTGTTGACCACATGCAGGATGGTGCTGATACTAGCCACACCCGAGACTCGACATCGAACGATAATGACGGTACCAAAGGGGCAGCTAATGAGCCACTAGAAGCAACCGGGAAAATAGGAGAGGCACAGGATTATGACGCCACAGACGATGCTTTAACTGTAACGGACGCATCAAGCATCCAGAACGTCTTTGACTCTGGAGGTACACTTGAAGCCATCATCTACGCTAATTCCGACGGAGAAGGGAACGCCGGGCGTATTGGCGATAAAGTCGCATGGTATCTCGCCACGACCAACGAAGCCGCCAGCAAGGTCAAACTCACATTCTGGTATGACTTCGACGGCGCGGCTGACGGTACATGGGCCACTACTTCCACAGAAGTTGATATAGACACCTACCATCACGTCATGGTTGTCTATGATAACGGAGCAGTAGGGAATAATCCTATAATATATGTAGACGGAGAGGTCGTTACTTTAACGGAAAGCACCACACCCGTCGGCACTAGGGTAACGGACGTCGGGAGCGACCTTGATATCGGCAACGACGCGGCTACCGGCTCGACATTTGAGGGCATACTTGACGAGGTCCGCCTATCAGACACGGACAGGTCTGCGGGGTTTGCAAAAGCAAGTTATAACGCCTGCTTCGACACCCTGCTCACGTCCGCCACCGAGACAGCCACATGGAAAACAGGCTGGGACAATAGAATAAAGCTCACTGTCAGCAAGGATAATATCGACGAGGCCCTCGAGTGGTTCCCGCTGATGATACGTCTCTCCGCTTCCTGCGGCGCCAGCGCCCAGGACATGACGCGAGTATTCGACGAGCTGGGGGTCGAGGACTTAAAGCTCGCCATTACTGAGGCCGACGGCGAAACTGAGCTTTATGTCGAAGTTGAAAAGTGGGACAGCACCGGAGAAGAGGCGATATTGTGGGTAGCCCGGGACGGCTTCTTCTTCTCGTCCATCGTCGATACCGTGCTGTATTTGTACTACGATGCGGACCACGCAGATAATACCAGCTACGTCGGGGTGACCAATAGCGTTGTGGCTGAAAGCGTATGGGATGCTAATTTCGAGCTGGTCTGGCATATGGCTGACGGTGCAGATACTAGCCACGTCTATGACAGTACCAACAACGACCATGACGGCACCAAGAAAGCTGCTAATGAGCCTATCAAGGCTACTGGTAAAGTTGGCGAGGCTCAAGACTTTGAGGTTACTGATGATAGGATAGTTATAGGCACAGATACATTCTCCCAAGCTGATTTTGTTGCTGGCATGACATTAGAGGCGATTGTAAATATAGCCGCTTTCAGTTCTGCGCAACAAAATATTATCAGCTTTGAGGATAGAATATTGCTCTCTATTCAGGGCGTTAGCGATAAGGCGTTCTTTTATCAATATGATGGGGGAGATAAATGGGCGAATGGCAATAGCTCACTCTCCCCAGCTACTTATTATTACCTTGCGGGAACATGGGATACGGCCACTAATAGAGTGTTTGTTGATGCGGTAGTACAAACTGATACAGAGGCAAGTACGATAGGGCTTATTGACGCTGTGAGTCGTGAACAACTAATAGGCGACTCTCATATCGCAGGCAGTAAAAACGTAAATGGGATTGTAGACGAGGTTCGTATTTCCAGCATAAAGAGAGCTGATGCTTGGCTCAAGGCGACCAAACAGGCCTGCTGGGACGTGATGATAGCCTTCTCAATAGAGGGCGAGACCGTCCCGGTTGTTCTCATTGACATAGCTTGGACTACCGGCGCCATGGCTGATACTCCAGACTGGTACGATATCAACTCCGCCGGAGGGTATGCAGCCCAGGGAGCGATGCAGTACCACTTCAAGAAGGGCAGGCAGAACCAGCTGGCGAAAATGCAGACCGGGGTTGCGGACATCGTGGTGCATAACGTGAACGGCTACTTCTGGCCGGACAAGGTGCAGGGGCCGTGGTACCCATACGTGGTAGCAGGTAAAAAGATAAGGATACGGCGTGTCTACGACGGCACACTCTACCCGAGGTTCGTCGGCTTCATAGATAAGTTGATTCCGGGGTGGATTACAGAACCGAATCTATTGCCGATAATGACCATCACGGTCACCGATGGGATGGAGCACCTGTCTAGGACTTACATAAACAACGCCGGGGAAGCGCAAGAGTTAAGCGGCACCAGGATAGACAACGTCCTGGACGAGGCAGCGTGGCCGGCTGCAGACCGTGACACCGCTCCGGGGTCCGAGACGGTCCAGGCCACCGGAGCCCAAGCTAATGTCAATGCCACTAGCCATATTAACAAAGCGAACGAGTCGGAGATAGGATTGTTATTCGTAGCCTTCGACGGAGATATGACATGGCACGGCCGATCCACGCGCAGCAATAGTCCTTACGATACACCTCTGGCATCGTTCGGGGACGACCTCTCCGAGATGCCGTATGTCAAGCTAAAGATGACGGTAGACCGCGAATTACTCTATAATGAGATACGCTATACTATGATAGGAGGGACGGAGCAGACCGAGGAGGACGCCACAAGTCAGACCACGTATGGCAAGCGCTCGCTGGTAAAGACAGGATTGTTGAATACCACCGACCTCAACACCGATATCGTCGCCGGTTTTATTTTGGCACGCTATAAGAATGCCACCTCTTTGAGAGTGCAGGAGATAGACCTCTACCCATGGGGAGACCCCGCGGACCTGTTCCCGAAGGCCTTTTTGTACGATATCAGTACGCGCATCAATATAAGGCTGAATGAAGCGAAACTAGACAAGGACTTCTTCATCGAGGGAGTAGAGGAGTGGGCCGGAGCAGATAACACTACCCGGACTAAGTGGCAACTGTCCGATGTCAGCACCGAGCTCTACACCCCGGCACAGAGAACGGATACCGTCATCCCGACGGCAGACGGCACGCTCATCCAATTTGACACTATCGTCGGCGGGGAAGCGACCAACTGGGAGAGCGTGGCGGACAGCAACGACGCCACCTATGTGGAACGCCAGAACATAGGGGTCAGCCCGATAGACGTATTCACCATGGGTGTGCTGCCGGCCGGGAGTGCCACCATCGAGGAAGTCAAACTACTGTGGAGAGGATGGAAAACCGGGGCGGACAACCTGCGCCAACGCGCTGTAGCATTGGTGAATGGGACTTATTACTACGGGGGTCAAAATGTAGTAGGAGCAGGTGCTGCGGCATACGATTACACTTGGGCTCTCTCCCCGGACACCGGCGTAGCGTGGACCCTGGCCGAGGTTACGGCTGCGGAGTTCGGCTATCAATCCGAGGGGTTGTTTATAGCCATGACTACAATACCTAAGGTCTCGAAACTATCACTCGAGGTAAAGAATACTCCGACGTGGGGATAATATGTGTTTGATAAAAGAGATAAAAAACAGCGCCGGCCAGACAACGGGAACTAGGATACTGGGTGTTACTACCATAGAACGCCCGAGTCCGAGCGACATTGTCAACGATGCCATAGGGCTTCTGACCGGAGGCATCACCAAGAGCATAGATGGGTACCACCGAATCGACAAGACCCTGCTTGATATACCCTTCGCCGAGGACCCGAGGCTGTGGATTTGCCCGATCCCCGACACCAACTCCATGGACCCGCTCTTCGACCACGGCCACTCCAACCTATATATGCGAGGAGTGAACGCCCCGGACCAGCGTCTAATGGTAAACTGGATTGCAGACCAGTGGGATGACGGCATGGCGAACATAATCGTCTACAAGCTAACGGGTTATTCTGTGGTGCACCGTCTCCACGATATCCAGCTCGTAGGACACCCAGGGCACGAGGAACGGGCATGGTGGTTTAAGGGTGACAATAACATACGCAAAGACCCGCACCCAGCCAGAGATAGTGAAATCAAGTGGCTCTATATAGGCACTATATTCTAGGAGGCGCGACATGGAAGCGAGCATAATCGTGGCCGGGTCGGCAGTAGTAGTAGCCCTGGGAGGGAACATTATCGTAGGCATCGGGCTGGCAAAAACATGGAGGCGTAACGGCAGCGAGGCATCCGCCAAGTACGGGGCGTTGCAGACCCATGTCACGGCCATCGGGGATGACGTGACGGACCTCTCCAGGGTCGTCACCGATATGGACAGGAAGGTAGACAAATTCCAATTGCACTGCGCTGATGTAAGTGGTAGAATGGACGAGCGCATGCAGACTGTAGAGAGGGAATCCAAAGAACTAAGAAACAAAGCGCCGGGGTAGAACCGACCGACTTAAAACCATGGGCCCGGGACTGATCACCCCGGGTCCTTACTATTTACAGGAACATTCGCTATATTGGCCGGCTTCTGTGGCTAATTCGCTTGACAAACGACTACAAATAGTGTTACAATGTTAATAGAGAGTTAAGGAGGAACCGAAATGAATAACCGAGAATGGCTACTAAACCTCAAGGATACCAACACCAGCGGACCTGATGACGAGACCCTGATGGAGGCACTGCTCAGGAAGGTCGGCTTCCCCAAGGCCCGCTGCACCTGCGGCATGGTTTACATCGAAGGCACAGGCCCAGCGACGGACATCCACAGCATGGCCGGATACATACTGCGGATGGTTTAACCGCTGACACTCACCGGGTGAGCGAGGAGGACTCGCCCGGTGCCGTGAGCGGATAAGCCTAAAGAAAGAAGGAGGAAACATGAATTGTATATTCTTAGGTAAAGGCAAGGCAAAGGATGTCTTTAGGGAACTGGCGTTGGCGGCCTTAGCGGATAGACTGCTGGAGAATAAGTTTGGTAGAGCCGTCGAATGGTTAGAGCCCTGCGACTTTAACAGAAATTAAGAAAGGATAAAATAGTAAGGAGAGGAGGATAGTAATGACCAACGAATGGACCAGATCGGACTGCCCCATCTGCGGGCGAAGCTACCCACACGAGGAAGGATACAACCCGACAACCTGCGGCCGTTTTGGCTGCCTCCAGGAGGCCGTTCGGCGAGAGTTAAAGGATGGCAACGGTATGGTGTCAGACCTGACCTACAAAGCCGCTGCCCGAGATGACTGCGCGGCTGAATTCCTGGCCGAGCTCAAGGAGTCAAGCCAGATAGCTGACAGCATGAGGGATTACTGGAAGGGCCTCTGCAGCGGGGCGGCATAATGAACGGCAAAGTAATACGGCTGGCCCAGGACACGGTCGACCGCATCGAGCGCGAGATGAAGCCAAGAGAGACCTACGACGTAACTATCCGGCGGCTGGCCGGCATGCCCTACAGAAAACCATATAGAGGAAAGGAGGAAGCATGGGACCCGAAAAGACAATAGAAGAACAAATAGAGGAACGATTACAGAGGGCAAGAGATAATATCGCCACCGGCAACGACATCCCCGAAGTAGTAGAACCGGCAACCGAGGTAGACTTGGTCTACCGCCCGGGCTGTGATGCCGAGGTCATGGACCATCAGAGAACCGCCATCAAGCTACTGGAATACGCCGAGAGCATGACCATCAACACCCTTGAGGCCTCTAAACTGGCGGTAAGCGACCTTGCCAGCATAGCCACCTGTAAGAAAGCTATGGAAGCCAAACGCAAGGAATATCTGTCACCCCACCAAGATATTGTCAAGGACATACAACTTGTCTACAAAGAAATCATGGCACCAGTTGAACGGGCCGAGCAGATACTAAAGGGGAAGCAACTGGCGTTCCTTACCGAGCAAGCCAGGCTTAGAGCACTAGCAGAGGAAGTCAATAGGAAAGCCAACGAACTGGCCCAGGCTGAAATGAAAGCCACCGGCGAATTATCACAGTCAGTCGTTGAAGTGGAACCAGTGAGCGCCCCGAAGGCAGTACACGGCGCAATCGGCACTTCCGGTATGGTAGACCACTGGACATTTGAAATCACTGACCCGATAGAAGTACCGAGGGAATACTTGATAGTAGACCAGGCTATGCTTTCAATGATAGCCAAGAAGTACCACGATGGCAAGCCGATAGGTGGCATCAGATTCTACAACAAACCATATCTAGCGACGAGGGCATAAGGAAGCCAGAACTGCCCTGCCCGTCCTGTCAAGGGGACGACTGGTACTGGCCAGGGGACTATTACTGGGGGCCGAAGGTGTGGTTATGCGGGAGATGCCACCCAGGGCCACCGGAGGGTAAAGATGGAAACGAACGAACTACGGATGATAATACTGAAGCATACCGGCCGCAAGAACCCCATCAAGGCTGACACGCTCGCTGCACGGTTTGGCTACGACGACGACCGGCCAATCCGGATGGCAATAGAGAAGCTAATCGACGGGGACTTCCCAGTTTGCAGCGTCACCGACGAACCTGCAGGATACTTCTTCCCCGCCAGCGTCGACGAGGCCAGGCGATATTCAAAAAGCCTGCAGAGCCGGGCGGTCCGGATATTTCTAAGACGGCGACACATCATAAAGAACACGGCCAGACATTACGAGAAGGCGATACAGGGAGTGCTTGTATAGGTTGACAAACGACTACAAATAGTGATAAAATAAGACGTGGAGAAGGGAGGCCAGGGCAGACCTCCCGACTCCTATGAAAGGAGAAACCAGATGTAGTAATATTCTATAACGGAAATACCAATCTGTCAATAGTAAGGAGGAGAAATCAATGCATATCATAGTAGAAACCATCAACCTACTAAAGGAAGGAACGAATCAATACGGCGACTGGTCGCTTTATAAGATCGTTAGCGCCGACGGCAAGACCTACTCCACCCTCGCGGAAGGTGCGGGGGTTATCCGGCACGGCTCGGTCATCGAACCGGAGTCCATCACCCTGGACGAGAAGCATGAGGGCCAGTTCCAGTTCAAGAAGTTTACCTTGATATCACTACCAGCAGGGGCCTCAGCGAATGAGCCATCTTTTAATTCTAAGGGAACCCCCGGGCCGAGTAGCGACATGAGCAAGACCGACTGGGCCGAGAAGGACAGGTTGGAACGATGGAGCAGAGAATGTAATACCTGTTTCATGGGGATCGTTGAGTTAGCAAAAGAACCGCCTAGAGAAGGGGAAGTTTGTAGCCCGAAGTTCCTAGCCATCTTTGATGCCGCTCTTGATTGGGCAATGGCTCACTTCACTATCGGCCAGCCAGTTCCAGACTCACGAAAGGCATACAGCCCGCCAGGACCTGGCCAGACCGATGCCAAATCTGATGGCGTTAGCGATGGGCTTGAAACATTCTACAATACCTGCAAGAAAGCGCACGGGCTTACTAAAGAAAAGATAGCCACAAAGTATCCGGGGATTGACCTGGCAACAACTGCAATGAGAACGACGGCATGGGAGTATATCAATGCGCAAGAGTCCGCTGAAAAGAAAAACGCCACTGAAGACAAAGTCACCACTGAGGATTTATTCCCCGAAGACATCCCGTTCTAGCCCTCAACAAGTAAGACGCAAAGAGGAATTGACCCGGCGCAGTAAGCTAAAGAAGCAGCTACTAGCGGAGGGGCCTCACGATGAGAACGGCCAGCCCCTCTGCCAGCACTGCGGGGAACTCCCAGACTTCCGGTGCCTGCAGCTGGTACACCTTATCGCATTATCGCAAGGCGGTAAGACGGAAAGGTCCAATACTGAGATATGGTGCGCGCCGTGCCACTTCGGACCGGATGGACACAGGACAGAATAGGGGTTGACAAACGACTACGATAGGTCTACAATAATTTCTGCAAGGAGGTAACAGTATGAACAAACAGACCATGGCTGTCCCGCGCAGCATACGATTCCAACCGCGCGTCTGGGACATGGCCACCAAGAAGGCCACATACCTGGGCATCAAGGTGCCGGCCTATCTGTCCCAGCTCATAGTAAAAGATAATAAGGGGGGTTAACCAGATGCAGGGCTCCAAGCTATTCTACTCTCTCGAGGATTACGAGAGGATAACCGGACGACCACACCCAGAACAGCGACCCCGGCAAATCTGCCCAGAGCCGAGCAACCGCATGACGATAACGAATAAAATCAAGGCTGTCGTATGGGACAAAACCGAGGGGATATGCTACCACTGTCGGCGGGCACTCAAACCATTCAAGGACTTCCAAGTCGATCACCTTATCCCACTATCCAAGGGCGGGCCAGATACCATCGAAAACCTCGTGCCATCTTGCGTCGCCTGCAATCTTAAGAAGGGGGGCAGATTATGCTGACGAAGGAAGAGTTCTATGAGTGGGAAAGGGCCAGCAGGGATACCATCGATGTCAAACGTTGTTATATAGACATCGCCGGTGACCTGGTGTCCGGCCTGCTCTTGAGCCAGATTATCTACTGGTTTATACCAGGGGAACACGGCTCCAAGTTAAGAGTCGAGAAGGAAGACAGGATGTGGCTTGCCAAAGGAAGGACCGAGTGGTGGGAGGAATGCCGGATAAGCCCCAAGCAGTTTGACCGTGCCGCAAAGATATTATCTGACCTAAAGTTAATCGAAATAAAGAAGTACCGGTTCAAGGGGAGTCCCTCGATTCATATCTGGCTTAATATCAATGCACTACTAGAGGGTGTAAATTCCAACTTTACCAAAGGTGAAGTTCCAAATGAACAACTCGCAGTGGTTACTTTACCAAAGGGCAATCACCAAATCGACCAAAGGGAAAGAACTGTAACAGAGACCACGTCAGAGATTACAACAGAGACTACTCCAAAGAATATTAATACTACACTTGCAGGGGACAAGCCCCCTGCCCGCCACAGGGTAGACGATGTATTCAAAGGAATTCATGCTTACTACGGTTTCCCTGAAAGGACGGACAAGGACCCGGTGCCTAATTATGGCAAGGAAGGCAAGGCCATAAAGCGAATGCTTGACCGGGGCTTCACGATCGTAGACATCCTTGCCTGCTGGATCAAGAAGGTGGAGAAGTCACAGCAATACAAGTCGATGGTCTACGTCAACGAGGATATCGGCGAGACCCCGCGGAACGGCTCTAAGCCGCTAATCGACCCGGACAAGTATATCAAGGGAAAGTACGGCCACTTGGTGCATAGGTAAATAAGAGGGAGGGAGGATAGGGATGCCAATAGCGAATTATAGCACGACAGTAACCGCACTGAAATCAATCGGGGAGATACAAGGTATTCTGGTGGCTCATGGCGCAAAGCACATACTTATGGATTATGAGAATAATGAGCCTGTGGGATTGGCTTTTGTAGTAGCTACCTCTTTTGGAGATTTGCCATTCAAGTTGCCATCAAATATTGAACGTGTCCATGCTGTATTAAAGAAACAACGTGTCCGGACTAATGTGCCTCGTGATATGGCTGTGAGAGTAGCATGGAGAATACTCAAAGATTGGGTAAGGGCACAGATGGCTATTCTTGAAACTGAAATGGTGAGCATTGAGCAGATATTCCTGCCTTATATGCAGGACAACAGCGGTCGGATACTCTTTGACATCATGATAGAAAATCGTCTGCAACTGCCAGAGAGCAAATAAGGTTCAGGTAATTTTATGAGAGAGATAACGATAATCATTCCGCACTTACCGTACTCAGAGTTAAACCCTAATAATCTGAGGTCTACACATTGGAGCGTAAGAAGCGGAGTATCAAAGATTGCCAGAGAAGAAATAGGCTGGCTGGCTACTTCACAATGGCAGAATGCTGAACCAATGACCAGAGCGCGTATCAGCTATGAGTTTCTACTTAAGGGTAACCGCACCCGGGACTTGGATAATTTGCTGGCAGCGTGTAAACCATTTACCGACGGCCTTATTGATGTCGGAGTTATCCGGTTTGACGATGCCAAGCACTTGGAGTACGGTCAGGTCAAGGCTACCTATACCGACAGGGACGAGACAATAATCACGGTCGAGGAAATAGAATAATGGAGGTGAAATCATGTTGAAATTAATACCGTTCAATGTCACGGTTGAATTTCTTGAAACATCAAGAAAGGGCGAGGCTTCTGACGTGGGGGTAAGTGAGGTTCAGTGGCGAGAAATGAGGCGGCGGGGTTTTGTTGGGGATTACGGCGACATGGAAAACAAGGTCTGGACGGTCGTCGGGGTAACTGATAGGATGACAACGCTCCTATTGATACGAATGGGGGAACTACCTCGGTGGGTAGAACTAAGGCATTGCAAAGTCGTGGAATAGTAATAAAATGGAGGTGAAATCACATGGAATGGCAAGACATAGTATTTGTGGTAATCGGAATCCTGGGGCTGCTCATCGGCGGAGCGTTCTGGGGCAAGTTCAACGCGGCGCTGAAACTCATGGGAGAACTGGCCAACGCTCTCCACGCGACCGCAGAGCTCTTTGACACAGCGGCCGAGGCGCTCAAGGACCGGAAGGTGACCAAGGCGGAAGCGGTCCTCCTGCTCAAGGCATGGCAGGAAGCATGCGCTGAGTTCAATGATGTCTACGACGCGCTGAAACTTCTCCTGCCCGCCAGCGCCATCAAGTTCCTGATAAGGAGATAACCTTTAACAATAGAATAGTGCTGGTGTCAAGTAAGATAGAGGGCAGCGAACTATCGGTGGACTTAGCTATCAACAAGAGTAGAACCGAGCCAGCAATAAGCCAGCTACCCGAAAGGGCAAAGGGAGACGGCAGGTGAGATGCAAAAGCAAAGGGTCTCCTATAAATTCACTAGCTGGCGAACAAGGAGTGGGGTGCATGACGGTGACGTGGCCTTTGAGCCTTGAAGTGAAGATAGGCGTGTCCTTAGCTGGCAACGTAGGCTTCAGCCCCACTCCCCTTAAAGGAGGATGATATGAAGTATATAAGGCTGATAACAATAATACTTGCCTGCGCGGCGCTGGTGATGCTGGCGTTTTTCAACCAGGCGACGGTACAACCAGAAGACTTAGATCCCGGTAGGGTTGAACCAATGGTAATAATCAAAACGGTGGAAGTACCGATGGTAGTTACTCTTATTGAGTTGGTAGAACTCCCTCCTGAAATAGTTGAGATAGAAGTTCCCAAAGAAGTTGTCAGGGTGGAGACTAAAATCGTTGAAGTCTACCCTCCTGATGATACTGGTTTCTTCCCTTGGGAGAGCAGACAGGAAATAAAGGACTACATAAAATCAACAGGTATACCGGATAGAGAATATGATAAGGATGTTTATGACTGTAGTAGTTTTGCCATAGACCTTGTTTTACAGGCCAAGAGGGACAACAGGTTTATCGGACTGCTTGGCATCTACAGGTACAACACAGATGGTACGGTAAGACATCATTGGAAGTGTTTTGCCGTCAAGGGGCTGGACATTTACGAAATAGAGCCTAAAACTGCGAATATCTGGATACTGCAAGGCTTTGAAATGGCAAGGGTGGACTGATGACCAAGGACTCTAAGACCAAAAGAATAGAGAAGGCCCAAAGACTCCGATTGGAAAGGACGAAGGCCAGGGCGAACGCATACTTCGTCATCTACTACGATATGGGTGTGGAGCGAAACCTCAAATCACTGGCTGATCATGCTGGTATGCTGGGGTTAAAGATATCGGTTCACACGCTGGAGCGGTACAGTGTCAAGTATGACTGGCAGCAGAGAGTCATAACCGAGGACACCAGGAGGCATGAACAGGACCTGCAGGACGCTGACAAGGTGAGAGGGAAGATGCTGGAGACACACAGCAAGATAGGCAAGACGCTGCAGAGTTTAGCCTTGGCCGGCATGCTGACATTCCAGGAGGCGTCGAAAGCGGGCGGGAGGTTGACGTTCTCAGCCGGTGAGATAGTAGCACTCGCTAAAGCGGGGACCGACCTCGAGCTGAGAGCGGCCGGGGAACCGACGCTGAAGGTGGAGATAACCACCGTCCTATACAATGTGATGATAGCCAGGATAGCCCACATCTTCAAGGAGATAAACCAGCTCCCGACGGCCGAGGCCCGGGAGGGAAGGTTCGCCATGCTTGTGGACCAGCAACAGTCGACCGCCATGGAGGAAGTCCAGGCACTGCTGGAGAGCAAAGGTTGACATTAGGCAGAGGCTTAACGTATAATAGTTAAGGATAACGAAGGAGGAATAAGATGAAAGAGATAAAGTTTAAGGCATGGGATAAGCGGGATAAAATAATGTCTGCTCCCATGAACCTATCGGAAATCTTAAACGCTAACCCACACTTCCATACCAAAATGAGAGAGCGACAGATTTGGCTGCAATACACAGGACTCAAAGACAAGAACGGCAAGGAGATATACGAGGGGTATATAGTTACATATCCACAAGCTACTTATGGTGGGTTCAGGTGGGACGAAATGCTGGTTTCGACTGTTGAATGGGACGAAGTTCATAGTGGGTACGAAATAGCGCAGGCTATGAACGAAGACCCAATGTCTTTTATTCAACCTGAAAATGTCGTTGAAGTCATCGGCAACATCTATGAGAACCCCGAACTATTGAAATGACTAAAATAAACCTTGACCAACTCACCCAAGAAATACGCGACATGACCCGGCAACACCCTCTTTACAGGGTACTCAGGGACGAGCTGACTCGTCTGGGATACTGGCATAACCGGCCCAGGGGCAACCCGGCAGCTGGATATAAAGCTAGGTGGGTATCCCCTAACAACAAGTAATCAAGGGTATTGACATGTATTACGATACTAATAATATATCAGATAGTGAGGGATTGGCAATGTTAAGACCCCCCCTTGAGGCTCATACTAGAAACCAAATTAACCTTCGCCTAGCAAACCTCGGCTGGAATCTTGATGAGAAAAACCCCAAATGCACAGTAACGCAGGAGCAGGCAAAAACCGATAAACTAAATGCCTTGTTTCAAGGCAAAAGACCAGACTATGTTCTTTATGACACTGATGGCAAAATACCTATTGGTGTCATTGAGGCGAAAAGGCCAGGCGAAGATTTAAATGAGGCTATGAGGCAAGCCATTGATTTATATGGCAAACCGTTAGGCGTACCACTTGCCTTTGCATTTAATGACACATTTGTAACTGCAAAACACATCAACCAAAATAGACCCCTCAAGATTGATGGTGAGGAACTTCAGGATTTTGTTGACCAGTTTATGTCTTTGCGCTTCATTAAAGAAGGGGCTGAGATACTATCTGCTCCAAAAGGTATCAACTTCTCTCGTGAAGATTTGCTTGCTATATTCAAAAAGACTAATAACCTCTTAAGAGAAGAAGGCTTACGAGATGGATATGAAAGGTTTTCGGTATTTGCAGAGATACTTTTCCTTAAACTTATAGATGAATCGGAAAGGCTCAATGAGCATAGAGGGTTACCTCGCACTATTGAAGAAAAGTTCTGTTGGAGTGATTTTACTGCCCCTAATAAGTACACGGATGATGAATTACTAACATTCATACAAGATTCTGTTTGGACTCGCCTACGCAAAAAATTCGGTGATATATTTAACAGCCACCTTGATATAAGAAATGCCTCTACTCTGCGAGAGATTATAGAGCGCATAGACCCTATTAACTTCGTTGCAACTGACACCGATGTAAAAGGCGATGCCTTTGAATACTTCCTAAAAAGCGTTACGCATGGAAACAAGGATTTAGGTGAATATTTCACCCCTCGCCACGTTGTCAGGACAATGGTTCACATGGCAAAACCGATATTCGGAGAAACAATCTATGACCCATTCTGTGGAACTGGCGGATTCCTGCTTGAAGCGTTTAAATATCTATCCCTGCGAGTGGACACTACAAAACCGGAAGTTCTTAAATTAGTCAGAGAGCAAACAATATTTGGGCGAGAAATAACATCAACTGCTCGCATTACCAAGATGAATATGATTCTGTTTGGAGACGGACATTCAAATATAGAGCAGATTGATAGCTTAGCAAATCCTATCACCGAGAAGTATGACATTGTGTTATCGAATATACCTTACTCTCAGAAAACGAAATACGGAGGGTATTACGACATACCCACAATAAACGCTGATTCCGTTTGTATTCAGCATATCTGGAAGGCTCTTAAACCCGGCGGGCGTGCTGCCGTAATAGTACCGGAGACATTCCTATATGAGACGGGAGTTATCGGTCAAACCAGGGAACTCATAGCGAAGGGAGCAGAAAAACTGTCCATAGTCTCTTTACCTCGTGGTGTGTTTATGCCCTATACCCCTACAAAGACAAACATCATCTATTTCAAAAAGGGCGGACAATTTAAGAGCATATATCATTTTGTGGTATTTAATGACGGTTTTGAATTGAACACTAAGAGAAAACCAAAGGGTGGAGATAGTGATTTAAAATTGTTGCTAAGTGAATATGATGAGCCGAATACAATTAAGGGGCAAGCAAATATTATCGACAGGAAAACGATAGAGGATAGCGGTAATTGGAACCTCAGGCCATTCTATTACATGGAAGATATCCCCGATATCAAAGGGGAGTTAGTGCAACTCAATACGGACATTATTGAAGAAGTGAATGAAAAAGTTGACCCAACTGAATCACCGGATGAATATTGGGGTGTCTTAAAAGTCTCTCAAGACGGTGTATTTTTGTCTGATATGGTCATCGGTTCAGATTTTACGCAGAGTTACAAAGTGGTAAGGGCTGGTGACCTTGTGTACAATCCCTATCGTGTGAATATAGGTAGTATCGGAGTAGTCCCATCATATTTAGATGGTATGCTTGTCAGTCCAGCATATGTTGTGTTCAAACCCAAAAGCGGGGATTATCCGGCAGCTTACATTCTCTCTGTATTAAAAAGCCCACGATACCTACGGGTAATAATGAATTACTCTCTTAGTTCAGCACGCGCCAATTTACCTTTCAGTGAACTAATCAGAATAAAGGCTCCAAAGCTATCAGATAGTGATATAAAAAATCTGAATCAACTACAACAGAGACATGATAATTATTCTACAGAAGTTAATACAGTAAAAACGGAAATAAATAGTTATGTGGGGCGATCTATGGACATTAAGGAATTAGCTGATAAACAAGAAAAGAAGTCAGATGATTACGGAATAACTCATGCAGAGTTTCACAGTATTCTGAGGAAGGCATCACAGCCGGTTAGACCCGAATCCGATTCAGAAAAGTCTGAAACATAGGTGTTTCATCTTTACGGTGGTTGTATCGGAATGAATACTCATTAACATAGGATTGAAGATAGTCAGGACTGACAGAATGATAGACGCCAACTATAAGGAAAGGCGAAGGAACACGCAACGGGGGCAACCCCGGTCACCAAAAGCCTAAAAAAGGGAAGTATCTCTACGGCACCGGATGCAAGGCCCACGCCGACTGCCTGACCTGCCCCTTCCCCGACTGCCTACTGAGGAGCACCAAGTGAGAATAACTCCGCCAGCTATTGACAAATCCCCATACAAGGATTATAATAATCATGACAGTTACAGCGACCGCAACGGAGAGGTAGAATGCCGAACGGAACCTGCGAGAACGGAAAACAGCCAGTACAGACACCAGGCTGCGCCGTCTGCGGGGCGTTCGCTCCCTTCCTCTGCGACTACGAAATCACCCCAGGACATACATGCGACGCCCCTCTATGCGGGCAATGCAGGGCGAACTTCGGCATCCACGACTACTGCCCCGAGCATGTGAGCCTGGCGGTAGCACGGCCATAGACAAAGGGAGGAGGATAACCGGCATGCCCAAGACTAACATCCAGATATCTACAGAGACCCGGGACCAGCTCACATCAGAGGGCAACTTCGGTGAGACCTACGACAAGTTAATCATCCGGCTCCTCCAGGAACTCCAGAAGCTGAGGAACGGGGAACGATAATGGCACTCGAGCAGCAGACATTATTCCATGAAATTCCTAACCAACCACCTAACCTAACGAAAGTAGAACTGGCGATAGCTCTCCTTCGTGCATACGAACCGGTTGGCGGCTATTTTTTGGCATTCAGCGGTGGCAAGGATAGCGTGGCTATCTATGATCTGGCCGTCAAGGCCGGTGTCAAGTTCGATGCACACTACAGCGTGGCGCCGATTGATCCGCCGGAGGTACAGCGATTCATAAAAGACCACTACCCAGACGTCCAATGGGACTATCACGCCCGAGGCTTTTTCAAGATGGTGGCAAAGCGAGCACTACCCATGAGGAAAGGAAGGTGGTGCTGCGAGGTTATCAAGGAAGCAGGCGGCGAGGGGCGCACCGTCGTGGTCGGCAATCGGCGGGCCGAGAGCCCCCGGCGCAAGAGCCAGGAGTGCTACGTCAAGCTAAAGAAGGGCAAGTTTATGCTACGCCCGATCGTGGACTTCGACGATCACGACATCTGGCAATACATACGTGAAAACAACCTGCCGTACTGTTACCTATACGACGAGGGCGCTCCAGAGAATAGGAAGGGGTATGGTGAAGGATACTTCAAACGGCTCGGTTGCGTCCTCTGCCCGTTTAGCAGGGACGTGGCGAGACAGATAGAATACTGGCCTAAGATAGCGGCAAACTGGCGTCGGGCATGTGACCACATCGTCGAACGCTGGCGCGAGAAGGGAATCGAGGGGCAGCACACGGGAAAGACCGGCCAGGAACTCTGGGACTGGTGGATTGCAAGAGACTGAAGGAGGAACTATGAGCTGCATATTAGAGATAAAGACCCCCGAGGATGTCGCCAAGTTGGCCGGCTGCCACATCCACTCCGCCGTGGCCTACCAGAGTGAATCGGGCGGATACTTAGAACTCCAGGTCTCTCACATCATGATGGATAACATCGTTGCGGTCAGGGTGTACCCGCTGGTGAATATAAAGGTTGACCAGGCCGGTATGGTAGCAGTAACCGGCCTGCTGGTAACTACCGATGACGTGGAGGCTAAAGAATGACTATGTGTGAACATGATTGGCTAAGGCAAGATGGTGGAGTGCGATTCTTTGTTCAAGTCGCTTTAACATTAGAAGAACCAAATTATTATCCGCCAGGAGGGTATATTCCGGTGGAAGTGTGTACGAAGTGCCATTTAATCCGTATCCCATTCAAGGAGGCTAAAGATGAATAACAAAGAACAGGCAATAGAGGAAACAAAGAAAATGCAAATCATGGGGTCTTCAAAATTATGCCATATTCAGGGGGAATGTGTATTTCCTACTGAGGGTCTTCACTGTTACAAATGCTCTTTCTTTCACGCACTTTCTCAAAGTGAGTTGGTTGAATATTGCGTAGTTAACAAGGCTGGCTACCGTCTACCTGATAAGCCCTCTACTGCTAACTACTTTCACATGGTAGAACCTCCCAAGCCCTCTAGGGAAGCGGTGTTTCATATTGTATTTGATGCTCTTGAAAAATGCAGGGGTGGCACTCGCTACGCTGGAATGAACATTGATAGTTACGCAATTACAGACCAAATCCTTGCACTCACTCCTGAAGTGTTGAGTGAAGATGAGATACAGGTTATATTCCTTGAGCATTACACCAAGCAATATGGTGAGGAAGCAGCAAAGGATTTATGGAATCAACTGCCGGATTGCAATTATGCCAAAGCTATATCCCAAGCCACGGTAGATAAGGGGGTATAGTAGAGATGAGTAATATTTGTTTTAGTGTAACTAAGGACTGTGTGAACTCCGACTCTTACGGTGAGATTTGCGTAGGGTGTGGTTGTTGTTCCAAGGATAATAACATACGCTACCCAGCACGTCTCAAGATGTACGAGGAACACTTGCAAGAAGACTTGAATTTTGACCGATGGATGAAGGGGTGTATCCGTCTGCAAAAGAAAAACCAAGAACTAAATATCACTTATAATAAGAGACGGGTTGCCATCTACAAAAGGTTAGTTGCAAGTCTAGCCACAGTAAAGGGGGAGTAGAGATGATGAAAAGAGAGATTAAATGTCCGTTCTGCGAAGAAGATGGTTTTGACCTAGTAGGGTTGAAAATACACCTGACTGGTGAAGGCTACTTGTTCGCTAAACCTTGCCAAGCATTTACCGATACCTTTACGGAAGAAGAAGAACGTAACCTCAAGGAGATTAAGGAGGAGCAAGATGGAGAGACCACCGCTAGTGATGAGAACCAAGATAATAACCAGCGTCGAGGATCAACTGGTAACACTCCAGCGAGACACCGACGCCGAGTATTACGAACCGATAATACAGGCATTAAGCGAGGAACTCGAGCGCCTAAAGGGGAAGCTGAATAATGAAAGCATTGAGCATTAAACAACCCTGGGCATGGTTAATCGCCAGCGGGTTCAAGCCAGTAGAGAACCGTTCTTGGCCCACGAATTACAGGGGCCGCATCTATGTCCATGCCGGCAAGAAGCCCGACACGGCCGAAACTAAAATATACCCGGTATACTTCAACCAGCAGGAACTCGATAAGCTATTCGAACTAACGGAATGGGGACAGAGCGCCATTATAGGTGAGGTAGATATCGTCGACTGCCGCTTCCGCTACCCCGGGGAGAACGCTAATCTACACTCCCCATGGCACGAGGAAAGTATGTACGGCTTCTACCTGGTCAACCCTGTGGAGTACGAGACCCCGATACCGTGCAGGGGCCAACTGGGATTCTTCGAGGTGACCATGCCAGAGGCTGAGACGGAATACTCTAAGACCCTACGGACTGAATGATAACCTAGAGGGGGGAACGATATATTATGATGCCAACTTCATATCCCAGTTCAGGTACTTCTACCTTGGCAGACAATAGTGGTGGCAGTACCGACAGCACATCGACTGGTTGTTCATGGTGGGTAACATACTCACCTCCTTATGATATACTTGATGAAATAGAGGAGATGCTTTTGGCAATAGCCCGAGCAGAGCAGAGCAAGAATTGGCAACCGGCTCCGAGAGTAATATTGCCACATATAGGTGTGCTACTTATTGGAGCGACATATCATCGGAGGATAGGGCCGAGACAGTGTACAGGGCGTAATTACCATAGGGATAAGGTAGCATGAACATCCGCTTTAAGGCTTGCGACTGTAGTGGTGATTTATTCTTAGAGACGGACGAGGACGGCTCCGAGTGGGTCTGTCTGCAATGCGGATATCGAAAGAAGGTGAATAAGATGGTATTAAACGAAGCCGAACCAGCCAAGACGAAGAAGCCAGCCAAGGGGAGGAAGCCCTACAGCCCCGGACGCCGCAACCGGTCTATGGTCTCCGTCGAGATTGCCCGCCAGTACAAGGACGAGGTAATCGCCGATTACAACCGGATGCTAGTCCGCAAGTTCCTCCGTAAATGGAATCTGAGTTCCAACACTTGGGGCATGCTGCAGAAGGAATGGGAGGTGCCCGGGAAGTCGCGGACTCATTCCAGGCTGCACAAGGACAAGACCGAGGAATCACAGCAGAAGTCCGATAAACTAAGGCAGGTGAGGATAGTCCAAGAGCACTCTCCTGCATACTGGCAGGGATACCGCCAGGCGGTCATGGATGGGGCACCGAGAATGAAGGAGGATAGATGGATATAAGAGAAGGGATAGATAAAACGATAGAGGATTATTTCACAATGCTAATTAGCGATGCCCGCACTCCGTATAAGAATCTTAACGGGTTCGATAGGTCTACTGTTGACTATTATATAACAGAGTTCAAGGATGTATTGAGCAAGCAAGGAGTAGTAAAGAAGGTAGAGGGTGAGTTGCCCAAACTTAATTGTGATTATTGGCTTACTAATGAGCAGATAGAGAAGAATTGCCCAGTACTCAAGGCGGGTTATACATTAATGGAGGAGTTATGACCTATCCGAGATTTAAGTATCAGTTGCAGTTTAACAATGATGAGGCTTCTTGTATGATACTTATAGCCTTATTAAAGGCTGGTTGGACTATGTATGGCTATCTGGTAGAAGATGGCTTCAAATGGTTTCTCATGCAATATGAGCATTAAGCAGTTAGTGGAGGCAAGATGAACAACCGAACAATCCCGATTGATGATATTAAGCCATCGGCCTACAACCCGCGCAAGGACCTGCAGCCGGACGACCCGGAATACAGGAAGCTCCAGAAGTCCATCGAGGAGTTCGGCCTCGTCGAACCTCTTATATGGAACGAGCGCAGTGGTAATCTTGTCGGAGGTCACCAAAGGCTAAAAGTCCTCCGGGCCAGGGGCGACACCGAGGTCGAGGTGAGCGTCGTCGACCTGGAGGACACCAAGGAAAGGGCGTTGAACATCGCACTCAATAAGATATCCGGCGAGTGGGACTTCCCTCTTCTCAAGGATTTACTACAGGAGATTGATACGGGTGCATTTGATATCGAGATTACAGGATTTGACGCGAAGGAGATAGAGTCGCTGATGAACGAACTACATCAGGAACCTCCCGAACCACCCGACCCTCCTTCCGGTAGGACGACTAAATGCCCAGAATGTGGATACGAATGGTAGCATGATACAGCAACTCTCAATGGCAACGGCCCTCGGCCGCCAGTCCAAGGGGAACCACTACGACAAGCCCGCCGACTGCGCGGCAACGCTCTCTGAGGGATTGTGGTACTTGGCGCCTCACCTGGAACTGATATCCGATAAGATAGCAGAGATGCGGGATCACCCGATACACCTGATAATCACCCTGCCTCCGAGACATGGTAAAAGCGAACTCTGCTCCCACTGGACTCCCGTCTGGTTCTTGAATGAATGGCCGACGAGCAAGGTAATCTTCGCCAGCTACGAGGCTCAATTCGCAGCCTACTGGGGGAGGAAGGCCAGGAACGGCATCCAAGATAACGAGGACAAACTTAATATCCGAGTGAGTATGGACAGCTCCGCAGCCGCACACTGGGAACTAAAGAGCGGGGGAGGAATGTGGACCGCCGGAGTCGGAGGGCCCATAACAGGCAAGGGCGCTAACCTCCTCATCATCGACGACCCGATAAAGAACTACGCCGAGGCATACTCCCCAGTCTACCGAGAGGCGGTCGACCAATGGTATCAAACCACAGCATATACCAGGCTCGAGCCCCGAGCTTCCATTATAATCATCATGACCAGATGGCACACCGATGATATCGTCGGGCGGATAACCTCCCGGGAGCCGGACAAGTGGGACATCGTCAACCTGCCGGCCATAGCTGAACTGGATGACCAACTCGGGCGCAAGGAAGGGCAGGCACTCTGGCCGGAACGCTACGACGTGGAATCACTCCAGGATATCGCCGAGGCGGTAGGTGGTAAAGAGGGACGGAACTGGCTCTCCCTCTACCAGCAAAGGCCGGTGAAAGAGGGTGGGAACATATTCAAGGACCACTGGTGGGCGACACACAAGGACACCCCGCAGCTCGAGATGGTAGGGCAGTACTGGGATACCGCTTTCAAGAAGAGCGCCAAGACCGACTACAGCGTCTGCGTGACCTTGGGACGGCATGCCAGGGGGATATGCGTCCTTGATATCTGGAGAGGGAAGGTGGAATTCCCGGAATTACTACGGCAGGTAAATGCACAATTCGGACTATGGAAACCGAATATATTGAAATGCGAGGACGCCGCATCAGGCACGCCATTGATACAAACCTTGACAAGAGACACCAGTTTGCCTATAATTCCAATAACACCTATTGGTAGTAAAGAGATAAGGGCGAATCAAATAACGGGGATAGTGGAGGCCGGAAGGGTAAGCCTCCCCGAGCAGGCTGAATGGCTTGCTATATTTCTAGAGGAACTAACAACCTTCCCAGCCGGAGTCCACGACGATATAGTAGATGCATTCGTAGAAGGAATAGCGGATATATGGGATTACGGCAAGATACCCCCGCCATCAGAGAAGATAATAGTCCACGATGCACTCGAGGACATGGGCCAGATAGCCCCGGACCCGGACGATTTTGTGAGGTAGCGAGACGCGGAGTGGAGCAGTTGGAAGCTCGCGGGTCTCATAATCCCGAGGTCGTGGGTTCGAATCCCACCTCCGCTACCAATTTATGCGAGGTAACCAATGTCTGATTTCTGGCTTCCAGAAAGCGTACTCCAGGATATGATAAAGCAAGCCAACGCCCCCGGTGATGAGGGCGTTATTTATTCCCAGGCATTACAGGAGGTCCTCCGCGAAGCCGGTATCGGGACCGCCGAACTCGAACTCGCCAGGGATGATGCAGGATGGATGAAGCTCGGACTCAACGAGCAGTCCGGACTCCCCGATATGACCAGAATGTACTCCGTCCGTAGAGCAAGAGCGTACTTCACCCGGGATCCGCTGAGCAAGCAAGCCGTGCGGATATGGACCGACTACGCACTGGGCCGCGGGATAGCCTGGACAGCGGAGGACGAGACGGCGAAGAAAACACTACATGACTTCTGGGTGGCCCCGGTGAACGAACCAATCCTCTCGAACCAGGGTCAGCGCAAATCATCTGACCAACTCCTCGTCGACGGCGAGATATTCTTTATAATATTCGAGGCTGCAGGCGTGTGTAAGCTACGCCGAATCGACCCGCTCGAGATAACCGAGATTATAACAGACCCTGACGACGTAGAGACCAAGCGCCTCTACAGACGGCAATGGACTACTGCTCAGGGCAAGACACAGGATCAATACTACCTGGACTGGTCTGTCGAAGGAGCGGACAGGACCGGGGAATGGCCTGATTACGGCGGGTCACCGAAAGGGAAGACCGCGGAAGGCGTAATCTACCACGTCCCATTCAACAGTCTAGGTGTCCGAGGCGTTTCCTTATTGTTCTCCGGGATGGACTGGGCCAAGGCGCATCGCAAGTTCCTAGAGGCCAGAGCATCCATCACTCAAGCCATGGCACGCTTCGCATGGAAGGCCAAGATAAAGGGCTCGGCCGCGCAGGTGAGCGCAGTCCGGAACGACTGGAGGTCCACTCTTGCCACAGGCTCCGGCGAGACCAACCCACCGTCCGCCCCAGGAGGGACGTTCGTGGAGAACGAGGGATACAACCTTTCACCTATCAAGACTGAGACGGGCGCCAGCGCTGCCCAGGTCGACGCAAATATGTTATTGCAGATATTCGGCTCGGCAGTCGGCGTGTTCCCTCATTACTTCGGCGCCGGCGAAGCCTTCCGATTAGCAACCGCGACGGCCATGGAACGGCCGATGCGAGTCCAGTTCGAGGCATACCAGCAGCTGTGGGCTGACGTGTATGATAATATATTCGACTACGTCATGGTTAAGAATGGGGTGGCCGAGGTAAAACGTTTCGTCGATATCGACTTCCCTCCGATCGTCGAGAAGGACTCGAACGAGAAGATTAAAGTAATAATCGAGGTCATCAATGCCATGCCGGAACTGGACGGTGACCCGCTGCGTAAACTGATACTTACCACCTTGGGGATTAATAATCCGGACGAGGTGCTGGCCAACAAGGAACCAATAGAATCAGCCTCGGTTAAACTCACCAAGGGATTGAAAGAACTCACTAAGATACTGAAGGAGGGGAATAATGGACATAATAAAACAGAGGTGCTCTCACTGTGACGGTAAAGGATTTATTGAACTCGACAAGGCCGGGCTCGCTAGTCGTAAATGCCGCGACTGTGCAGGTACTGGAGAGGTCGGAATTGACCAGAGACCATTCGCACTCCGAGATAACCCCCCTGCAGTGGGCACTCCAGGAACTACTGGAAGCGGTCAGGGGAAGGCAACCGGGAATCGACAGCCTGAAGGCAAAGAAGCTCCAGAGAAGGTTTGCGAGACAGATGAGTTTATACTTCCGTCAGCTAGGGCGAAACATACCGTATAAAGACCTGCCCGGGTACCTGGACACTCACGGCGTAGTTAAGGAGGCGGCCCCCCCGGACGATGATGCCATGAGAATAGCAGCCAACGTCACTGAAGGGATGACCCAGAGACTGGACTCCACACTACGGCCTAACATCGAGAAGGGATTCATCCTCGGGGCGAACCAGGCTCACGAGATATTCAACCTCCAGCCGACATTCGGACTAATAGATGATAACGCTGTCCGCTGGATGAACTCCAGAGCGGCGGAGATGGTGACCAAGATAAACGAGGAGACCAGGAAGAGACTGGCCGGGACACTCTCCAGGGGCGCCCGAGCGGGCGACTCCACCGCCAGACTGGCCCGGAGAATACGCTCTGAGGTCTCTAGCATGGCTAATATAACCGAAGGGAGGGCTCACCTGATAGCCACTACCGAACTCAATAACGCTATGAGCGAAGCAAGCCTGCAGACTTACGACCGATTAGGTGTGGCTGGCAAGAGCTGGTCCACAGCGGGAGACGATGAAGTCAGCGAGGAATGCCAGGCTAATGAGGGTGCTGGGGTTATACCAATCGGCGCCACATTCCCCGGTGGAGTGGGCAGGCCTCCGCAGCACCCCAACTGCAGGTGCTCGCTGGTGCCCGAGATTATGGATGCACCGGAGCCGACCGGAGTAGGAGTATAATGTCTGACACTGACAGATTACAAATACAGGATGACAGGAATCAGGAATTGAAAAGAGAACTGGAGAAGGTGGACTGGCCGATTGATTATGGTACTATTAGGGTACAGATAAGGAATGGGCAGCCGACTACGGCAACGATAGAAGAGACGGTGAAACTGGATTAACAACTAAATAGAGTAATAAGCCCAAACGGAAGAACCGACTAGGCTGTAATAAGCTATGTCGGTTTTTTAATGGAGGCGGAAATGCCATATAAGACAATAGCCGGACTGCCGGACAGCACAAAGCACCTGCCAAAACCTGCAAAGGAAATATACATGGCAGCATTTAATAGCGCATACACGGACGCCAAGAGCGAGGGGAAGGCTCACGCTACCGCCTGGGCGGCCGTAGAACGGAAATACAAAAAGAACGAGAACGGCCAGTGGGCCGCCAAGGAGGCCAACGTGAAGACTGCTACCAAAGAAGCTATGAGCGACCAGGATAGACGGACACTACTCCAGGGAGCGGTGACTCAATCCTTGGCCGTGGGCAATACGATGGACGGCCCGTATATAAGGGATATCTGGCCGGACGAACTTGTCTATGAGGTGAAGGGGAAGAACTACCGGATATCATACGTTATCGACCGGAAGGGGAAGGTCGTATTCGGCGAGGCTGAACTGGTACTACCGCAGACGGTTTATAACGTGGTAGCCGAGGCTGTGGAGAAGAAGATAGAGCAGCTGACCACCGTAGTCGCTGAGCGCGAGGATGTTCCCGAGGCTCGGAAGTCCCTCGACAATCTTTTGGATTTGTTAGAGAAAGCGGATTTGACCGAGGAGACCGCCGAGCCTCTACTTAAAGAAGCTGATGAGGTGATAGCCAAGCTCAATGAGTCGGCACCCGTGAAGACCATAGAAGGGCAGCAATACCCGATAACTGCATTTGCCTATACCCCGGATAGTGTAAACCCCTCGAGTTGGGACCTGCGACTCTGGGAGGACGCAAGCGGGAAGATAACCAAGTCTCAACTTGGTAAGGCCGCTGCGGCATTAAGTCCGGGAGGGCTGCGAGGGCAGAAGGTCGTTGTCACCAAGGAATCGCTGCCAGCAGTTAAGCAGCGGATACGGGCTGAATACAGGAAGCTCGGCATCGATGATATACCCAAGTGGGTGCGCGACTCCGACGAGACCCGGGCAAGGGTCCAGGAGTCCTGTGAGATAGATATCGCTGAGGTAACCAGTTCGGGGATAGCGAATGGCATCGTCCCTGTCCGGATAATCGCCCCGGGGTTTAACACCTCCTTCGGCCGGTTCTACTCCGAGCAGGCTATTCAGGACGCGGGGGTGATATTTGAAGGGTCAAAGATGTACGCCGACCACCCGACCGAGGCCGAGGAGAACGCTCGCCCCGAGCGGTCAATCAAGGACTGGGTGGCTACACTGACAGAGTGCAGGGTGTCCGAGGCGGGCAACGCCGTCGGCATCGCCCATATTAACGCTGGGTGGCTGAAGGAAAAGATACAGAACCTCCACGAGCAAGGGGACCTACAGCACCTCGGGACGTCAATCAACGCCGTGGGCAAGGGAACGAACCAGACAATCGAGGGGCACAAGACAGTCCTTGTTGAGGGGCTGGTTAAATCGACATTCCAATCAGTCGACTTCGTCACAGAAGCCGGCGCCGGCGGGCAAGCTGGACTGCGGGAGAGCGCCACCGATTCGGTCGTTGACGCTGATCTCATTGATCTGGCAACGCTACGCGAGGCTCGGCCAGACCTGGTAGAAGCGATTGAGACAACCATAAGAGAACAAATAAACCTGGAGGTCAAAGCGAAGATGGACGCAGAAGCGCGAATCACAGAGTTAGAGGGTTTGAACGAGACCCTCACCAAGGAAAACACTGACATGAAGGAAGCGGCGGTGGCGGCCGAGAAGGCCAAGGTAAAGGAAGCCGCACAGGCAGCCATTAAGGAAGCGGTCGATAAGGCCGAACTTCCCCAGGCGGCCAAGGATAAACTCATCGAGGCCCACAAGGACGATGAGACGGCGGAGGGGATTGAGGAGGCCATCAAGTCCGAGGTAGCCTATATCGCCAATATTACCGAGGCAGGCAAAATCAGGGGACTCGGACCCGGGCCGAGCAAGGAGGACCAGACCAAGGTCAAAGAGAAGCTGGACAAGGCTCTCGATAAGATGGCCGGGAAGGCAGTATAGCGGTTCCTGACCGCTAGTCCGCCAAGAATAAATTAAGGAGGCATTTGAAATGCCAGGAGTTACAGCAGGAGTATACACCGGTTCACTGGATGCCGGTACCGAAGTATCCAGTACCTATGAAGGCCGACACATCACGATGAAGGACAACGAGCTCATCCATCCCAAACATGCTGATGGATTCGTTGATAAAGGCGACCCCTGTATAATTTGCGACGCGGGGGTACCTACTACCTACGGCTTGGCCGTCGGGGTAGCCTTCAAGAGTGCATCAGCCACCTCTGACCTGATTGCCCTTGACACCGAGGGAATCTGGAACCTGACCGTCTATGCCGAGGACGACGATGGCGACCGTGCCATTGAAGCCGGCGACAGACTCTATATCCGTGCCGGGGCACTCCCCGGAGTCGCGGATGGCGACGGAACTGGCGATGCTGAGATTAGCAAAATCAGCAACAGCGTAGTCCAGGTACCGTTCGGTTATGCGCTCGGTAGCGTAGTCGCAGGTGGAAGCGGCGTCATCGCAGTCAAGGTCCACTTCGACCCCATCCTGATTGGCGACGTAGCCAACAAGGGGCTCGACCACGTCCAGGGGACAACCACCAACCCCATCGCCTGGGGCATCACCGGAAACCACGTCAAGGCGAACGTATTCACGGTTGGTGTGCTGACTGACTATATCAACTTCCAGAGAATCCACATGCTGACCACGGACGACATCACGGCGGGTGGTGTTTACAACATCTACTCCCGACAGGATGTCAAGCACGATATCCAGAACATGGTAGGCATCCACGCCCTCGGTTATGTGACGCCCGACACCCCGGCTGCACTGACCATCAACCAGCTACTCGGTCTCAGCGGTCAGGTCTACGTCAATAACCCCGGCTTCACCGTCACACTGAGCGACAGCATCTC
>Ga0307928_10000523_pt1 | contig 28728 bp, 41 predicted proteins | sample AceLakmetagen232_FD_201815 | JGI IMG/M metagenome (GOLD analysis project Ga0307928, IMG submission 201815) | Saline water microbial communities from Ace Lake, Antarctica - #232 | ecosystem: Environmental > Aquatic > Non-marine Saline and Alkaline > Saline | place: Antarctica: Ace Lake... | reverse complement strand
CTGAATAATTGTGATAGTCTTTTCACAAACACCATCAACATTGCATGAGTAATCAGATGGGCATGGTTTTGTTTTGCAATCAATATAAATATAGTCTGTTTTCTCGCATACTCCAGTATTAACATTACAAGTTCCACTTACACATCCTTTATCTCTACAATCATAAGTTATTATATTTGTCTGAGTAACTAAACAATTTCCATCAGATTGACATTCTCCCACTATACAATCTGTTTGTTTGCAATTTAAGTATTCTGGATCAGAAGTTACATAATAGCCTATTGAATAAATCTTATCATCTATATATGGTATATTTGGAGCAATATCAAACGCTAGTCCTGTTTCTAAATTAACTATGCCTAATGTTGATGAATCCATAGGGATAGAATAAGAGCTTTTACCATAAGGAATGACTTTATTAAAAAAATCGGTAGAACTAAATACATCAATCAATTCTTTAGATATTTTTGTATAATATTTTCCAGAGTTAAGATTCCATAATTTATTATCTACATTGAAGGTAATAGTATTGCTTTCGCTTGGCTTAATCTTTTCTTTGTAACCTTGTATTGAGATATCAAAGATATTAGTAAAAGAGATCTTAAAATTGTTTGTGTAATCTACTGAATATGGAAAACATTTTTTAATGAATTGATAATCCAAATTATCAGCCGAATCTAAAGAACGACAAGCATATACTCCATTATCATTTGCTAACCATTCTTTTGAGATTCTATCTCCCCCATTAAATACTCCCTGTCCCCCCATATTCCAAGTTACTGAAACATAATCATTCAATATTTTAGTTTCTCCATTTAAAATATCGAAGTCAAAATCTTCCCAAATCACATGTACTTTATAGCAACCTAGTTTAGAAGGCGACAAAAACTCTCCCCTTGATACTTTACATTCGGATTTATCTTTAAGTGCAACTGGCTCTGAAACTATAAAATCTTTTTCTGCTATTGTTACTTTGTCTATTACTGAAAAAGCATATTCATTTTGTGATTGTGGAATTATAATAATCTGTGGCTGAATTATATCTATTGTCTTTATGACTTCTATATAATTTATTATCTGTTCTGGTGTGCATACAGTTGAAGAATAATCACATTGGTTGCTTATGCATTTAACTGTAGCATCATTACATTTACTTGGAAGAATGCAATCTGAATCTTTATCACAGTATAATAATTTGTTTGTGTCTACTTGCTGGAAAACTTGACTTACACATTTTTTAAGGTTGGTGTCATAAACATATCCTAATCCGCATTTTTCTTTCATATCGGTAACATATTTTGTGATATAATCTATTTGCCAGTATTGACCTGAAGGAACTGTTAAAGTCTTGCCTTCTGCAATAGATGTGGTGATACTTCCTTTTTCATCTGTCAATCCCTTATCTGAAAAAATTAATACTCCTAGATCTTGTGGACAAAATTTTAAAGCCTGATAAGTTAATGAGTCTATGTTAACTTGACTATTTGATGAGAATCGGTCTCTAACAACAACTTCTGTATTATAATCTATTGCACAAGAAAAATATGGTTGGAATTTTACTTCATCTATCCATAAATCCCCATTGCTCACAAATATCAATGGTTCTGGTTGAGTATTGACTCCATTTGCAACTTCAATTCCGTTTCTTAAAACAACAAACTTGCTTAAATCTAAATCATCATATCTTTTTATCTCTATTATATCATCTATTGTGCATGATAACATATCTGAAGATTGCCTTATACAGTTTTCAGCTAGCGGAATAGAAAATTTACCATAGCTTATGCTTACAGTCTTATAATAAATACCACCTGCACCACTCTTTTTACTTACATCTGCTGTTACCCTAAATTTTATATCTTCAGTTGAAAACAATTTTCTTGAGGTAACAGTTGCTGATTTAGATATACACGTAAAAATTCCATTATTTATTAAATTTAATTTACCATTTTGGACATTAATTTGATTTAGAATTCCTATATTATCAATTTCAACTTGACTACTAAGAGTGCACCAAGAACTATAAGAACATCTACAACTTAATCCTGCCCTCTCTGATGTAGATTCCTGTGTTTGCCATAAGTCTGACCTAAATCCACCATTAAAATCATCATAATACTGCATGTTATCGGATATCAAATTACGACTGGCAAAATGTGGAATAAAACTAATGAATCCTATAATTAACGCAATTATAATTAATACTACCCATAATGCTTTTGATTTTCTTTTCTTTTTCAATTTCACCACTCCTTGCAATCATATAATTTTGAATCTACTGATGATAATCCACAAGCCAAACCATCTGAGGGCGCTGTATAATATTCTCTGTAATTTATGCAGTTGGCTTCATATATTATTCCGGCTGTGCTTTCTAAGATAACCTCTTCCCATTGCCCATTATTGTATAATGGGAAAACTACCCAATTATGTAAGTAGCCTAAAGTTGGCGCATAACCTGTTTCATCTATTGTTATGTTTACAAATTTTGGGAATCTACCTGTGAAAAATGTCTGCTGTAGTTTGCATGCTTCATTAAATTTAAAGCACCCTGTTATTGAATATGCTGGAATTCCATTTGCTCTTAAAAGTGCTATATTCAATTTCGACATTGTTGAGCATACACCAGAGCCTCTTTCTAGAATCTGTGATGCTTTATAATAATGGCAATCATCATAAGTGTCTGTGAAATCATATCTTATATTTTTATAAGTCCAATCTGCTATTGCCCTTGCTGTATCTTTTACTGTATCTCTTTTTAGTTCTCTGGCTAACTCTTGAATTTCAGAATTTAAAAAGTCTATCTCATTATTTTGTGTGATCCACTTAGGCTTTACATATCCATCATCTATTCCTTTCATATAAGAAGCTGACCATCCAATAGAACATCTTTCTTCTATTTCATCACCAGATGTTGCGCCTGTTGCCTGAATGCAGTTTGATTTGCAGTCTATTTCGCAGGTATCGAGTTCTGATTTCTCGCATAGACCATCACCGCATATTGGATTTGAATATCTTATGAAAAATAATGAGATAAAGGCTATTATTAAGATGGCTGTGGGTATTATTATAAATAGTTTTTTCTGTTTCATTATGAGTATTTCAAAGCCTCCTGTGGATTTAAATTTAGTTTGTGCCAATTACTCTCAAAGAATGGCGCTTGATTAACTAGGTTAAGCTGTTGTGTCTTTATCAATATGATTAATGCGACACATAATATTATCAATGTAATTCCTGCAATAAGCCATATTTGATTTGATTTTTTCATGCTTTCACCCTTACTTTTTTTCTTGTCGTGAAATATAAGACTAAGATTGCAACAACTGCAAAGTTTATGCCGATAGTAATTAGTAAAGCTACTTCATTTGATTGTATTGCGCCATTTAGATATTGATAAAGATTGTTTGTTATCTTGAAAATCAATACTGGAATTAATGACATGAAGGTTACTAATAGATAGGCGCTGATTACTGCAAAGATTATTACATATTGAATTGCGATGTTACTATTCTGGTAACGCCATAGATGATAAACTAACCAGCTTCCGACAAATACAGCAGGAATTATTAAAAATCTAATTGTGTAATAAAAACCTATTTCTATTCTTTTCGTTTTTAATAGCCACTTATTTATTGCTAAAAAGAGTCCTGCAAATGCAACAGGTAGAAATATCTCAAGTTCTGAGGGAAATATTGAAAGTAGTGCTTGCGAGCCTTCCTGAATTTGCTGACTCACTCTTTGAGGAATTTCGTTCCAGAATGTGTTTTGATATACTTGCACTAAACCAATTATGCTTGTAGGAACAATAGATGCAAGTGCCATAATCATAGGATTTTTCATCCAAGAAAAAGATTGTTTTTGCACGGGGATTCCAGAATCTTCGGGATCATGGATAACTGAACCAATCCAACCTAGCTTTTTATAATTGCCCGTTGTCTGGACTAGATAATGACCGAATTTTAACATAAAGATTAATGTGATTCCAATCAATCCGATTATCTCTGCATATAAAAAAACATTTTTATTCTGTTCACTCTCAATTCCACCGCCCCCAAAAAGTGCTCCTAGAACCAAAATCAAAGTAAACCCGAGATATATATAGAGCATAATACCTGAAATTACATCGAACAAACTATCTTCATTATTTATTTTCATTTTCATGTAAAATCTAATATTATTTTTTGATTTTCATTGAATTTATAATCATATTTTTCTGCCATAAAACTTTGAAAAAATGTTTTCCAATGAATCCTATTTGCATTAGTATAGTTATGACAGATATTACATAGACAAATACAATTCTCTTGAATGGATAATTTTTTGTCATAATTTACATGGTGGATAACTAAATATCTTTTTATTGGGCTTAGAATTTCTATATGATTATTGCAAAGTTGACAAGTATAATTATCTCGTGATTTTATTAATTCTTTGAATCTTGCATTAAAATCAAAAGTGTATGGTTCGAATGATTTTCCACCCAACCAAGCAGGATTATTTTCTAACCTTAATTTTTCACATACTTTCTCCCGATATATTGGGTCTTTCCATAATTCTGTTGTTATTTGTCGATACATTTCTTTTTGCCCATCACTATACCTTTTTTCTTTAAATTTTGAGATAGTCTTTTCTCTATATTCTGGATTTTTCCAAAACTCTTTTTTTTGTTCGCTCATTTCTTTAAGTCTTTCTTTACTATATATACCTTTTTTTCCTTTGTTCCATACGACTATTTTTCCTTTTTTAAATAATTCTTTTCTGTTTTCACTTGCTCTTTTTTTTGATTCTTCTGACCATTTCTTTCCCCTAATACCAAAATTAGGATTATTTTTTGCATTTTCTCTTAATTTCTGCTTTGTTTCTTCGCTTGCTTTTTTTCCTAAACGGCTTTGTCTTATTAGATTTTTTGTATGATTAGATAAATGTTTTCCCTTATTATGCGCAATTCTTTTACCTGTTTTATAATTTTCTAGGGCTTTTTGTCTAATCTTATCTCTAATTTCATCAGAAAAATGTTTTCCAAAATTAGGATTATTATTTCCAACATTGAATTCTGATACACATTTCTGAGAACAAAAATGATTCTTTTTTGATTTTTTTATTTCCGAAGGGTATTTTAAAATTTTTTTATTACAATTTGTACATATTACTTCTTTTTTATTTCTCTTAAACAGTCCATAACATTTTCTTGAACAAAAATGATTCTTTTGATTTTTTAGATAGCACTCCCAAGCAAAATATTCTTTTCCGCAATTTTCGCACTTTACTTTGATTTTAGTCATATTTATTCTTTCTCTCATTCAAAACTATTTAAATTAATCGGATTTTTTAGCTTAATGTGTGGCAATCTATACTTTTTTGATCTAAACTGCAATAGCCTTCTTCAAATTCTACCATAGCGTAAGCGTGTTTGTGTTCATCCAAAAACATTGGCTTGCAGGACAAGTTCATATTCCTAAAGATAGAACAGTAAGCTAATACTGAATTTTTACAGTCTCCTGAATTTTCTAGAGTGTATTCAACTGAATTAAAATGATCTTGATGTTCATAATCGAATACATTCTTAAAGAAGTTGTTTACACAGTGGACTTTTTCATTTGAACTATCTGCGAGGTTGCATAGTTCTGCTATGATTAAGGAATATTCTTCCTGTGAATGTATCTTAGACTGCTTATCATAAAATATTGCTCCAGAGATATCCCAGCCCATAGCAAGATTCAATATACTTATTGCAGATATAGCAGATAACAAGCATATAAAAAAGATAAATAGAATAGTTCTCAATCCCATTGCAAAATCTTTAGATTTTGACATTCTTTTCCTCTTTAATTGGATTTGGATTTCTTAGAAAAGGTTTCATGCCTTCAGGCTTGGGAGTGAATCTGTTTCTTTTGTTTTCTTTTACTGGCTTTGTGAATGGCATTTTAGCATATTCAGGATAAAGCATATCCATTCTCTTCTTTTGCTCTCTTTTTGTCTCGTGGCTTTTTCCCTCATATCTAGAATTAAACCAACCTTTGACATTTTCTGACAATCCAGAAATAAAACTCCAAAGTCCCAATTTATTTCACCTCTCCTATTTTTATAGCTTTTTTGAAATTAAATCCCCATTCTTTTCCTAATATCCTTTTATTTGGTGTTAAGTCCATGTCTATGAGATATATATCTAATTTATCTAGATTATCATAGTAACCCATAGTCTTTATTTTTAAAGGTATTGAAAATATTTCATCGCTTTCTTTTAGTGTTTTGCCTGTGAAATAGCAGTTATCTACACTTATGCCCGGCATTATAAATATGTCATTATTGCATTTTTGATATTGTGTGATTTTGCATTTTGTAACAACATAATCGCAATAGTAATCATTTCCAGTTAGGTTTCCGAATGGAGTTACATTAGTCCAGTAATTATTATAGCATAGAGAGATATCATTTATTTGATTTGCATAAATGAATCCTACGCTCTTTTTTGTGCAGTAAGATATTTTTTTCACAGTGCCATTCACTGCTTTAAATAGGAGATAATTTATTTTATCTTCATCTGCATTAACTTTCTCCAATAATGAAACATTTAAGATCCCTTTCTTATTCTCTTTATTAAGTTTTAGCTCTTTTGTTATTGTGGCGTTTGATGGATAGGAGTAATGGTATTCCCTTATTGAATCTACATAATAGTCACTTCTCCAGAAATAGATTATATATTGACCCCCATCATGATTTACTTTTATATCAGTCCACTCAGGATTTAATGTGCCTGATTTGACAAGGGTGTTATTAATCTCTATGCTGTAATTGACTTGCATATCTGGTTTTAATCTAAAAGTTAGAGAGTATTCATCTACTTGTTTTTTAGAGCAACCTGTAATTCCCAAAATAAATATTATGATTAGAAATGAGATTAATAAATGATTTTTTCTCAAGAGGATTCATACCTCTTTTCTTTTAATAGGTTCTCAACACAAGGCTGAACTAGACCACACTTATTGCATTTGTAGAAAGATTTATTTTTTCTTTTTATAAGATAGAAATTAGATTGCTCTTTACAATCGGGACAATATCTTCTGTTTTTTTCTTTTGCTTTTTTCATAAAAAAAGGGTGGGAGTCTAAAACTCCTCTTTTGATTGTTATTAGTTGCTTGTTCAAGCAGTTACATCGACAGTAAAGGTTCCTACTACATAGCCAACTCCTGTATCTACAGGTGTGGTGGCATCAGTTTCAAGTCCTTTTGAGATAGTTGTTCCAGTATTCACATAATCTGCATTATCGAATAATTGGATACTAAATACTTCTGTTGCTGTAAGTTGGTTTGAAAAGTCAAGCTGGATGTTTCCTATAATCTCTTTGTTGGTTGGTCGAGCATCTGAACTAGATAATCTTCCATACATTTGTTCTGTTGCAAAATCAAAACAAGCACTTGCATTGTTTTTTACAGATTGTGGGAATTTTCCTGTTCTTGGTATCATACCGCTTACGCTTGCAGAATCAAGTTCTGAATTTGAATTGTTTGAAACAAGACACATAGTTTTTGCGTTGAATCCTACATAGTCACTGCTAGCTGATAATAGAACCTTGTCAATTACTACACTTCCACCTGCGGAGGTACTAGCATTATCTTCTACGTCACCTGCATAGTATGTTGTTAGACTAAATGCGCTTGCACTAGAGTTGATTGTCTTTAATTGTAGTTCCTGTCCTTCTTCAACTATTGTTACGGTCTTTTCTATTCCGTAATGTGTACTGTCAAATGCTATACAAGTTATTGTATTTCCAAGATTTACTGAGGAAACTGATGTTCCTGCTGATGCGCTCAATGTTATTGAACCGCCACCAAGTAATGTCTTTTCTGGATCGTTGGCTTTCCAACAATATCCTGTTCCTGCATATCTTGTGTTGGTTGAAGATGAATCTATTGACGAGATTTTGAAAGATGCTAAACCGCCTGTTGTTGTTGTTGTTCCTGTTGGTGCTGGTTTTAATGCCATCCAACTTACGAGTCCTGTTACTACAACGAGCATTAGTATAATAGCTATTCCATAACCATTTATTTTAGCTTTTTTATTCATTCTCATTTTATATCACTTTTGTTAAAGCACTCTCGACCATTTCTGGAAGGTGCTTGGACTGGAGAATTGCATGTTATTCGGTGGAGTACACTCCCGCATGCATTGTTAGTATGAATATTTTTCATCTAAATGGTATATATGTTCCTCAACTATATAAACTTTTGGACTCAGCTGAGTCCAAATAGAAAAATATATAAAGAAAGTAATTAGAAGTTGTTCTATAATGGATAATATCTTCGATGAAAACATGCCATTTATATTTCAGTGTATGATTAACTTTGCGAAAAATATTGGCAAAGATTTTCTGGGAGATTATGAGGAAAAAAGATATAAAACAAAGACTGAACTCTATAAAGTTCTTGGTGGTAGAAATGGTGGAAGACGAAAGATAATCAAGACCTTACAAGAGTTTGGACTTATAAAAACTGACGAAAATGGAATATATTATGATGTCAAACTTGCTTATAAAATGTTAAAAAAATCAGAATTGTATAGGGTGCATTAAGATGGTGGGAGAAGTAGCATCTACAGTTGTTGTAAAAGGTGGGGCTGGAATTGCAGGTATTGGAGGAGTTTTAAAATTTCTCTTTTTTACTCATCTTAGATGGACTATTTCTTTAATTCTTATTCTATTTACAGTCATTAGTTCTTTGGGTGCTTGTATGGAACAGCGCTCTGCATTTCCATTAGTAAAGAATATAGGAGGAGACTTACTTAGTAAAGATGAAGGATTGTATTGGACTCTAAAAGATATTGAAAGCAATGGTTGGAGACTGCCAATAAAAGAAATGAGTGTTGATGAGCCAGATGGATTCTGGAAAGATGTTAGATCTGCTCTTGCTAAGATTTCATTTGTCTTTGATACTTTATCTACATTCTGGTACATATATATAGTAACATATCTTTTTTACTTGCTTTTTAAGGTAATGAATACAGGGAGCATAATAATGAATATTTCTTTGGCGATACTTGTTGTTGTATTTTTGCAGATAAGTTATGGATCAATAATGCTTTACCTTAATGACCCCTGCAATGCAGAACATGTTGAACTTTGTTTGCCTTTAGAAGAGAAATATTCTAATGCCTTTTTTTCACTTACTCCCCTGAAGGGTACTTATTTTCTTGTTGAGAATCTTATTAATGGGAATTTGATTACATTATTTACAGAAAGTGCGGTGGCTTATCCGGTTGAAGTCAATGCTACGAATAATACTGTGAATTGGGATATACTCAATAATTTTAATAATTCTATTTTAGAACTGTAGCGAATCCTTTCTTTAGCTTATCCTTGCAAAGATATAATCCCATGTAATTTATCTTTTTTTGTATATTTAATGGTTTTCTTTTTAGTTTCTCTGCGACAAAATCTACCCCTTTTAGGTAATTCTCTTGGATATATTTTACTTCTTTAGTTGTGTATCTTTTTGTTTTCGTTTTGTTTACCTCTTAGTTCTTTTTTGAAATCTTTATCCATTTTGTTTTTTCAATGTTCCCCCACAAGATTTAAAACATCTGCCATCTGTGGAATAAGTGAATTTTCTTCCACATTTTACGCAGACCAATAAATCTTTTTTTTCTTCCTCAATTAGATTTTGCTCGGGCTTTGGTGAGAGTGGAAAGTCTGAACATTTTGCACCATCCTCAGAACTAACCGCCCTTTTAGCATCTGTTTGAGCAGGAATAGTTTTATTTACTTCTTCTCTATCTTGCATATCATCTTCAAATTCGAGATTACTTGGGTCGTTCATTTATTCCGTAGGTTCATCCTCTTCTGGTTCATTATCATCTTCTGCTTCTGCTTCTGTTTCTTCAGGTTCTTTTTCTGTGGTAGGAATTGATTCAGTTTTCTTAGATTTGTTTTTAGGTTTGGCTTTTATTCCATTCCTTGTACTCAAACCAAGATCTTCCTTAATCCTATAATATTTTGACTTGCTTATTCCTGTTTTTTCTTTCACTTCTTGAAGAATCTCTGCATCTTTCATATGCTGGTCATGTAATGCAGTTATTAACTTTCCTACATCAATCCTATCAAGCATTTTGTCTGATAACTTCTTCCAGTCTGCTGTTTCATCTATTTTTGATAGTCTGTAATTATCCTGCATTGCCAAGATTGTCCTGATAGAATAATCTACTGTGCCATCATTTGTATGAATTTTTAGATAATCGAATACTTCCATCTTTTCTTCAGGAGTTAGTTTCTTTCTAGGATCTGGTTCATCATCAGGTATTTTTGAAATTTGTTCCAAGACCAATAATAACTGTTCTCTATTCAGATTTACTTTACAATAGTCCATCCTATCTTTTACAGCTTTTATATGTTCTTTAAGAGTGTTATTCTCTTTTATCTTGTTGCTGATGATTATGTAGGCACAACTTGTCTCGAAAGATAGTTCCACATATCCATGTTCGCCTTGTAGTGGTTTGCTTGTGTTGAAACTTGCTATTCTCTTTCCTGATGGTGTTTTCCATGTCAAGCCTTTCAATGTGGAAAGATTAATCTCTTTACTGAAAAGTCCTTCTCCATCGTCAATAACAACATATTTAAAATTCAAATTATCTTCTGGATCATGTCTATGTTCAAAACACCAACAATAAAATTCTTGTGGAGTTTGATGTCCGGTAGTGAAAGCAATTTCTTTTTCTGGATCCCCTCCATTTTTCCTCACTTCCCTCATAAGTGCCTGCATAACTTTAGTTGTCTTTCCTATTCCCCCATCACCTTCAATTATCAATGCATGACTTATACCATTGACAATTTTTGATATTTTTTTATCCATCTCATAATATGCTTCTGAAACTAAGTCGATTGTGTTATCAACATTCATAGACTCAATATTTAGTTTCTCTTGGTTCTGCTTTAACTTAGTCATTTCTTCTTTTTCAATCTCTTTCTTGCTTTTCTTCTCTTCCTTTTCTTCTTCTACCTTTTCTTCCTGCTTATTTTCAGGCTCTTTGACTTCGACTTTTAATTCTTCTGGTTTTGTTTCTTCTGGCATTTTAATTTCCTCCTCTTAATCGGCTTCTACTCTTGGTGCAAGAGTGAACTGCAAACTAAATTTATCTAATTGCTTGAATGTGAATAATACTGGATGGTCATTAGAAAATTCTATGGTCACATCATCACAAAATGTGCTTGCCATAAAGAACTTTTTTAAGTATTCTATTGAATACTTGCAAGCGACTTTCTCTCCTTCTAGACTTATTTTCGGTTCATTAAATACAGTTGTTGCATCTGATAAATCGCCCTGAGCAATCATAGCAAATTTATCTTTAGAGCATACTAGCATTGTTGATTCTGCTACTATTCCATGTGCATCAATCTCATTATTGACTTGTTTTGCATTCAGTTCTACCTTTGCTTTGAATTTGAGATTTGTTTTCTTTGGCTTTTCTTCTTCTGTCAATTCTATTAATGGAAGATGGAAGGATCTATTTGTTTCTCCTTTTATCTCTATAAATAGTTTCTTTTTGTCGAGAGAAAGAGATATCATAGAGTTTGCGTTTGCTGTCTTTAGTAGCTGATGAAAATTATTAAAATTTACTGATAAATCCACATCTTGTTTTACATCGTATTCTGTAAATGCTGAAGAAAGAAGATTAAACTCTATCATTGAAACATTGGCTGAATCCATAGCTAAGAGAGAAAGCTTGTCTTTGTCTATCTTTATATTTGCTTCGCCAATTAATTCTTTTATTAATCCTACTGGCTTTAATAGGTAGGATGGTTCTGCTAGTGTTATTTTAAACATTTTTTATCTCCTCGCATTATTCTATTTAAAGATTACACGAGTCGGGGGGAGCTAACTCCCCCCAATTAACCATTTATCTTGTTTATCCTCGCTGGTTTATTATTTTGATTAATTCTTTATACTTTTGTTGAAATAATTTGCTTTTTTCTTTTCCAGTATTTTTATTAGTTTAGTGATAAATTGTTCTATTGCTATATTTTCACGTCTTTTACAGTATTCGTTTAATGCTTTTCTGTACTTTTTTTGTGATACTAATTCTGGAATTGTTATTTCTTTTTGGATAACCATAATAATAAAACCCCATGAAGTGAGGTGTACTTCATGGGGGAGAGTTTATTTTTATGCGTTTTGGTTGTATCTATCTTTTTTGAGATTATTAACTATTTAAAACTTTTGTTTTTTCTTTTGGTTTCCATTTGAATTTCTTTTGGAATCCGAAAAGCTTATATACTTTAACATTTGAAATACCATTATGTCAAAAACAACTATTGAAGAAGAAGTTGAAGAGATATTAGAACTTGATGTTAAAGGCAATGACTCAAATACTTGGATTTCTATTCCTAAAAAGCATCAGGGAAAAAAGGCTAAGGTCTTAATATTGAAAGGTGTATGATGAAAAAGATTAAACTTGGGTATGAGGTTGGAACAGGAAAAGAGGTTTTTATACAGAAATCTCATTTAATAGTTACAGGAGTAACACAGCTTTCTGGAAAGACGACAACACTTGAAGCGCTTATAAAAAGGTCTGGCTTAAAAGCTGTTGTATTTAAGACAAAGATAGGCGAGAAATCATTCACACAAGGAACAGAGATACCCCCATTTTTTAGGGATAGGAGTGATTACGAATTTGTTAAGAGTTTAATTGAAGCCTACTCTAAAGAGAAACTATTTATAGAGAAAGGAACTTTGATGAGATTAGCAAAAGCTACTTCTGGTCAGGGATTAGTTAAGATGAAGCAGATAGTCGATGAGGTTATGGCTTCTGGAAAAGATTTGAATGATAGAAAGTTAAATGCAATGGGCTTAGAAATATATACTAGGCTCCAACATAATCTTGAAAATATAATCCCACAGATTCAGTATTCAAATCTTTCAAATACATTGAATATTTCTGATGGAATTAATATAATGAATCTTGAGAGATTTTCTGAAGAAGCACAATCACTTATGATCCAATCTGTCGCTGATGAAGTATTAAAAACTATGAAAGATGTTATTATTGTTGTCCCAGAAGCATGGAAATTCTTACCACAAAAGTATAATAACCCATGTAAAAGGATTGTAGAAAGCTATGCACGACAAGGAGCAACAAACAATAATTTTATCTGGATTGATTCTCAAGATATGGCAGGAGTAGATAAGATCCCATTGAAGCAGATTACTACTTGGATTTTAGGTTATCAATCTGAAAGAAATGAAGTTAAGCATACCTTAGATCAGATAGCATTGCCCAAAAAATTAAAACCTACTGAAGATGAGATAATGAACCTTAGAACCGGGCATTTTATTCTTTCTTGTTATGATGGCGTTATTAGAGTTTATGTCCAGCCAGTATGGATGAATGATGATAAAGCTATTAAAATAGCTAAAGGAGAAATAAAAATTGATGATATTGAAGCACCAGATAATCTAGTACCTTTATCAATAGCGCCCAAAACAACAGAATCAAAGGGAGTAGAATTAAGGTTTGATGATTCAAAAATAAGAAAAGAACTTATTGAATTAAGGCAAGACTTTTTTAATAAGATTCAGGAGCTACAAATCTATCAACAAAATCAAGCAGAAAAGATTTATAAGTTAGAATCTGAAAAACAGGAGATTAATGAAGAAGAAATAATCAGTAAGCTTCTTCAAAAAATGCCAACACCACAAAATAATGGAAGTTCTATTAATAAAGAAGAAATCATATCAGAAGTTTTGAAAAGAGTTCCTAAACAAACAGGAAGTAGGGTTTATGAGGTTGCGCCTTTAGAAATGATTAAGAAGAAATTCTTGGAAGAAAGCAAAAATAGAGTTTTAGAAGAAATACAGAAATTGACAGATGATGCAAAAAAATTATTAAAATATCTTGAATCTCGGGCTATTGCGGTTTCTGTAGCTGAATTAGTATCTAAATGTTTTGGTTATAACTCTTCAGGTGGTTCTCAAAGAAAAAGGGTTAATGATGCTCAGGCAGAATTACAATTTATTAATGTGGCTAAAAGGGACTCACAATCCAAGCCAAAAGGAGCATTAAAAGAAAAGATAAAAGATTTACTTTTGGTACATGAAGCAACAAATGATGAGATAGAACAGGTTTATAATCATATATTGGCAGAAATGCTATAAAAGGAGGAGATAAAATGCGATATTCAGAAATACCAAAAAAAGAAAGAAATGGCATAAAGGCTCGGATTGATAAAGCCATAGAGAAGTATGGATTTGATAAAGTAAGATTGACTGCTAATAAGGTCATTTCAGATATAATTTCTAAGCAGAAACTTCAGGCTGAGATTTCCGAAAAAGAAAAAGAACTTGCACAACTTAGGAAAAACAAGTAATCTGTTGAGAGTTTGGGAGTAGAATTTTATTTTCAGTCTATAAAAACTTAAAATAATTCACTTTCACATAAAAAAGTAATGAAACTAAATGATACTAACAACCCAAGAAATAGAAACTATAAGAAAAGACACAATTAAATTAGATTTCTCTTTGAATAATGATGAGATTACTTTAGATAAGCTCTATTTAAAAGCCAATAGGGGCGCTTACGAAACTGCTTTATTATTTCAGCATGCATATACTTTCTGCATTAATATTGAGAATCAGACACTTGCTTTAAAGCTTAATGAGAATGAAGAATTATTTAAGGAGCTTAATAAGGAGTTACTTAATTTCCATTCTTTTGCTGGTTATAATCAATGTAAAATCAGGCTTTTTGTTGAAGATCATCAAATCTTTATTTATCAGTTGATTGATTTAGTTTTCGGGAAGATATTATTGAATAAAAAAAGCGATGAGAAACCTTCATGGAGAAATACTGTTGATGGATTGAAAGATAAGAAAAGAGAGGAGAAGAAAAAGTGAACTTCTTAAAAGACATGATAATCAGGAAATATGAAGATTACTTTATCTCCCTGAAGAACAACAAATTTAATCCTAACTTATTCTATGAGGCAATAAGCCTAATAAATGCTTATTATAATGTCTTTACTGATGATGATATTGAAATAAGGAATACATTATTGTATGCCTATAACTGGCAGATATTTGAGGAAGTGATATCTTCTGAAAATTTAAAGGATATTGAATTAAAGACTGATTTTAATATTGCTGTGAAGAATAATTTTAGCTATGCCTCGATTACATGCGTTGAGATGATTAATCAGCAGATAAGAGAGGATCAGAATCTTTTGAATAGGTTTTATAATGAGTTCCGGGAGCAGATTAAAGAAAGGAGAAGGATGGTATCGTTGCCAGATATAAAGCAGAATTGGAGTCTCGGGATTGTGAAGGATTATGTTTGAAACAGATTATGAAGGATGGGATGAGTATAGGAGAAAACACTTTTGGGATGATTGAAGATGACTGATAAAAATACTTTCAATTTGGATATTGACAAAGATACAATGAGGGGATTAATAAATCTTATACAATTTGCAAGAGTTCATTATCCTTTTATTCCTTCTGAAGTATGGGAAATACAAAGTAAATTTCAAAAGATACTTGAATCAGGATGTTTTAAGCATAATTTAATCTGTGTTACTGTGAAAGATAAAGATTCAAATTATAGCACTATAACTTTTTGTCCAAAATGTGAGCTGGATCTTGCTAAAAAATATTCTAAAGAAGTTTCTGAGGCGATGAAAAAGTGATAATCAAAGCAATAACTGTTCGCCATCCATACGCCCAATATATTCGTGATAATTTGAAGAAAATTGAAACTCGAAAATGGACTACTTCATACAGGGGAAAACTCCTTATTCACTGCGCCAAATTACCTAAGTGCAAGTATTCCGGGATGGCAATCGCTATTTGTGATCTTGTTGATATTAAGCCAATGACAAAAGAGCATGAGAAAGATGCTTGGTGTGGGTTATATGATGGGGCTAACAGTTTTTTCCTTGAGAATATACAACCGATTGAGCCTGTTCCAATTAGGGGCAAGCTTAGTTTATGGAATGTTGAGGTGGAATTAAAATGATTTTATTAAGCTTAGAATTATTAAAAGATTATAGTATTGATTTTGAAACTGAGAACTTTTTTTGTTTGCAGTCTAGGTATATTTTTAAGTCTACTAGCATGGAACTTCTTCTTGAAGAAATGCTATCTAAAGGTTATTCAATGATACTTTATATTGATAGTAGCTTTAAGCCAAAATTTTTATTTCAGAAGATAAAAAAATGACTCCAAAAAAAACAATAATTACAAGCTCAAGAGAGCAACAACAACGCTTCTTAATGAACTGCGCTAAGATAGCAGTAGCTACCAAAGGCAGGCAATTCGAGGCAAGATATGATGTTCTTTCCTTACTTTTATCTATAAAAGGAGGATCTGAATTGAGTGAAAATGAATTAAATCTGATTGAGGAGTTTGGCAATAATGTTTCTGTTCTAGTTTCTTATTATTCTGATATCAAGAAGAGAGTTTTGAATCAAGAAGATGTATCTAGCAATCGGTTTATTTATTACAAAGAGGCTCTTGCTAAATGCTTTAATTTTCTTTTTAAAATAGATCAGATTTGGATTAAATTATCAAAAGGAACAGATTTGGAAAATAAGACTATTCCATCACATTATTATCTTTATGTCAAGGATGAGGAGACAAAGAAGCCTGAGCAGTTGGAACAGGAGCCTATGGAGTATAGCGGTGGGGAAGCTGAAGATTCGGAAAAGCCAGAAGAAGATGATAGCGATGGGGATAAAGATAGCATGCTGGAAAGAAAATAAGCATTTTATTGGATTTGAAAAAGAACTTAATTATTTTGAAATAGCGCAGGCAAGGATAAAAAAATATACTAATCAAAGGAAGCTGATATAAAATGGAATTTTCAAAATCTAAACATTATTTTCACCATAATCTACTTGAGAAAGGTCTATTAAGAGCCAAACCGATATTAATCTGTGGATCTTCTGGCACTGGAAAATCATTTGAATCTGAAATTATTAAAGAGCATTTGCGTAATAATGATAAAAACACAATCACTTTTGAATTCTATGATGCTGATGATGTATTTGAGCCTGCTTTTTGTATGTTCCCGGCAACAGATAGACATCATGTGAATACACTTAAATTTTTTCATTTAGAACCAAAGGCAAAAACTAATGTCAAGATACATTACATAATGGGATCTCAATTTCCTAAGATTGCCAAAAAATCTTATCCGAAAGGAAATATAATAACTTTTTCTACAAAAAAAATATTGCAGAGAGAAGAATGTATGTTTCTTCTTGAAAAAAAAGATGAAACAAAATCTGTAAAATTAATGTTGAAATCTGGAGAAAAACTTAAATCAGATGAAGATATTCGATTTGTTAAAAAATACACTAGAGACTTAACACAAAGAAAACACCAGACTTACATGGGAAAGACTATTGAAATTGAAGATGATACGATTGCAGATAAGTCAGATGAAAAAGATGTTCGTGGGGCTTTACAGTTATTTGATACTGAGAAATTAATTATGCCGGATAATTTTGAAACAAACCTTAATCCGAAAGCATTATTGAATGATAAAGGGGCGACCCACGTTTTTATCTATAAAGGATTAAAAAAAGATAATAAATTAAAACATTTCTGTTTCTTTCATATTTTTAATGAGATTTCCAGAAATTTATCTGATTGTAAATACAAAGTTGTTTTTGATATTGAAGAAGCGCAAACTTTGGCTCCTGATTCAAAAGAAGGATATTCTTACATAATGGGAAAGTTTATTGGAGATAAGATCGGATTGCTTAGAAAGAGTGCTAGAGGAGTATGGATTCTTATAAAAGGAAGAGTTTGGAGCAAAATAAGTTTTGATGTGAGAAGTGAATGTAAGAAGCAAGTTATTTTTCATTTAGAACAGGATGATATGTTGAAATATGTCAAGGTAAGAAATTTAAAAAAATCACAGAAAGAAATAATTGAGAATCTTGCAACAGGCGAATGTGTTTTAAGAGGATATGAAAGCAGAGTCATAATGGTGCGCCCACCATCTTTCGGTCATAAAATAGAAACTATGGATTTTGTAACAGAATATAAAAAGCATTTTCCAGATGGTATGATTGATTTTACAGATACTATTCAGAAAATACTTTCTGAAGAAAAGGATCAAGAAAAGAATTATAAATTATATCTTAATAAACTTATCGAGAAGAAAAAAGCAAACATAAGAAAAATTGCAATGCAGAAAAATAAAACAGAAAAGACAGGCGACCAAATAAAGCGATATCAAGAAGAAGATAAAATGCGAAAAGAAGAAGAAAGAAATAAAAGAGATGAAGAGATAATGAAAATTTATAATGAATTAAAAAAGAATCCTGATGAGAAAGTTTCTTATAGGATTGTTTCAAAAAAATTAGAGGAGAAAAATATTTATGTGTCCTATGTAACTGTTAAGAATGTTATTGATTCCTACTCCACCACTGAGGGAGATAAGGAAAATACTGTTAATTAAGCGTTAAGTGTTAAATTTTAAAAAGGCAGAAAATCCGAATTAATTTTTTCATTATTGGGAATACTTAGTATAGGGTGGCTGAAAAAATTTGTTAAAACATTGCAGAAAAAGGCAAGCTAAAAAAAAGGAAAGCTGAAAGTGAAAAATATAAAGACAATGGACACTAAAAGCAGAATATTGATAGTTTGTGAGAGTATGGGAGTACCCTCGAATACCATCTATATTGAACACAAAATTTAAATAGAATTAAGACGATAAAATATATTTCGGAAGTAGAAACAAACGAAGTCGTTAAACACTAAATGCATTATTTTTTCTAGCCCTGAGAGGGGTTAGACTCATTTACCGTCAATAAAGTATTATATTTTAAAGGTGAAAAACAAATGGAGATGTTAAAAATAAAGAAGGTTGGGTTTGCTTATTCAAGGCTTTCACAAAGGGATAGGCATAAACTGAGCAAGGAAGAAAAAGAAACTAGCTTGATTAACGCAAGGAATGATATTATTAAATACTGTGATTCTGAAGATGTTGAACTAATTAATTTTTTTGAAGAAAAATATAAATCTGGTGCTAAGTGGGATAGGGTTGAAGTTAAGGATGCAATTGATAGCGCAAAGAAATATGCACTAGAACACCGGGAAGAGATTAAACAGAAAAAACTTATTGTGCAATTTATTTTCAAGAATCTTAGCAGGCTTGCAAGAGATAGTGTATTTCAGGAATCAAATCTTAGGGATATGGAAGATCCCCCTTACTACATAGAGATAGTCAGCATTGAAGAAGGCGAGGTTATCAAGAACAAAGCAATAAGGGGAGTCATAGGCTCAATGAATGAATATAAGATAACTGAGGGAAGAAGGTCTACAAAAAAGAGGCATGCTGAATCTCTTGAGAAAGGCATACCACCAATACCTGCGCCATTTGGCTATTATAATGATAGGAACCTACATCAATGGGTGATTCAGAAAGATAAAGCTAAAATTGCCATTAGTTTCTGGGAGCTTTATGCTTCAGGCATGACTTCTTCTCAAATCATAAGTACAATTCGTATTTCTGTAGGGTTATATTATAGAATGCTTAAAAACTTTGAAAATTATCTTGGAAAAATAATTTATAGAAAAAATGAGAAAAACTCTAAAGGAAAGATAGTTGATACCGAAAGACTTGTTTTTGATGGCAAGCATAAACCTATTTTGACTGATTTAGAATTAATTGAAAAGATAAAGTTGAGATTAAATGGATCCTGAAGATAATTCTTTTAAGATGCTTATCCGGAAGCTCAAGCCTACTTCAACAGATGGATTTAATCGGTTGAATAGTTCTGCAAGGCTCAACTTCATAAAGAAGATATATAAGCCTTTAATGGTTGTTACAATCAATACTGATTCAATATATGATGGTTATACTCTTGCATGCTTTCTTATTCAGAAGTTTGGCGCAGGAACTTATGATGCTTTGAAATATGACCCATCTACACATAAGCTTAAAGCCCGGAGAAAAGAAATTATAAAAGGAAGGCTTGTTAAGATAGGAGAAAGCACTCAGTTGTTTGTTATTGCAATAACTGGCGATTTAACTTCAAGATGGGGATTTGAATATATTCATAGCAGAGGCATTGCAAGGCATCATTGGTGGATAACTGATTTCTGAGTTAATTTAATTATTTTTTCTTAGCCTTCTCTTCAACTAAAATAATCTTTACTCGGATATCTTTCTTCAGGATTCTTTCTGAATATTTTCTTTTTCTCTTCTTTTGCATTAGCTGAAAAAGATAATCATTTGCCCGGTTCCAGACTCTCCAATCTTCTTGACCTGCTTTCACTGTGTATTCTTTTGCATATATTTTCTTTTCTTTATTTGATGGCATTTTTTTGACTTTTTTTTGTTCTTCTTTTTTGAGTAATTTTTTTGTATAGCATTGTGGAGAACAACATCCATTTTCACTTGGATTTGAGCCATATTTTCTTATTGATTCCTCTTTGTCAAATTCTTCTTTGCATATTTCACATTTCATTTCTTTTTCACCTGTTATTAATTAATTTTTGGATATAGTTTTAAAATCAATTCATATAATTTTGCTCTTGTTTTTCCTAAAGGTATAACTCCATCATCTTCCATTAGGGGTAATTGATTTCTAATCTTCTCAATTTCATCCCTCATATCTTCAATTACAACTACTTTTCGTTTAGTTGAGTTAGACATCATATCATTCCCACAAGGACAGATATGGGGTCTTGAATCTAAGAGATACATAACTTTACAGTTATTACATTCCCAATATTGTTTAATTTCCATTATGTTTTGCCTCGATCTGATTTTATGGTCATTGGATTATTCCAACTTGTCTTATGAAGATTTTAAATTTCTTCTAGTTTGAAATATCTTGCTATCGAGTTCTGATACTTCTTCCAATATTTTTTGTCATCTTTTATGTCTCCTTCAAAAATATCAATCTTTTCTTCATTAGTGTGTTCTCTAGGTGTTGATACAAATCTTAATACTGGTTTAACTTTTTTCTTAGCCATTTTTTATTATTCCCCCTCTTTATGAGAGTTTGAGAGTAACTTTTCTTTTTCAATCTCATTCCAAACATCTTCAATGTTTATTAATAGGTTATTGTCTGAGTATGGCATTATCATTCAACCTCATAACATATATTATCTCTGAATAAAACGCATTCTGTCTTGTTTTGTGTGCAGAATAGTTTTGCAGATGGTTCCTCATAATTTGTGCATACTATAGTAGTTTCAAGTCTTATGTATTCTCCGACATTTGTTATTGCTTTTTCTATGCTTTGTTTTATCCTATCTTTTTCATTACTATCTGCTTCTTTTGTGAATTGGCAATTTATTTTATCCACATATTCTATTGGATAATAAGGTATTGAGCAATGCATATAAAAATCATCATCAGATAGTTCTTCAAGAGTGCAATTATCTTTTAAAACATACATTCCTTCTTCTGCTGTGAATTCACAGAAAGGATATATGCATTCTCCAGTTTTAGAATCTATTAAATCACAAACTTTTATATTTGCCCCAACAAATAAATATTCAAATCTGTTGATTATTTCTCTAGGCAAACCGTCTTGCGTTATGATGTAATGCCCCTCCTTAAAATAAACCTGAGATATGCGTAAACTAGGGTCTAAATAATCATTAGACTCATTATTGTTACAGCCAGTAAAAAGACTTATTGCCATTATTATAGATAATGTTATTATTATTTCTTTTTTCAATTTAACTCACCACTTCTCTTAAAACACGCCTTTTACGATCACACTTACTGCGCCCTTCAGAACAGCAGATACATTTATTATCGTAATCTACTTTTCTTCCGCAGTCAGGACAGTATCTTATTGGTTTTTGCATTTTATTTTCCCTTTTTGTTCTTATTTGGAATCAATTTCTTATCTGAAAGATAGCATCTTGCCATATTCACAAGTTTTGTTGAAGTTGCTTCCCCCATACCTTCTATGTTATCAATTATTTTAGCTAAATCATCGTCTAATGTTACCATTACTTTTTTTGACATTTTTATTTTCCCTCCTGTTTCTTTTGACAATCTTTACAATATCTTTTCCCATTATAATCTCCTAGTTCTGCTACTTTATGGCAACAATCACAAACTTCATCTTCTTTATATGGTATTGAATCTTTCATAAGCCCCTGTTTCTTAGCACAGAGTTTGCAGATAAATGCAATCTCTAAATTGGGAGTCCTTTTCTTTTTGTGTTTCTTTCAAATTGTATGACTTCCTTTTTAGAACCACATATACCACACTTCTGAGTTCCTACTTCCCATCTCAAATTCCCTTTATTATCTATTATAGTATTTTTTTTCATTGTGATTTATCCTCTTTAAAGTTTATATAAAATCTGCATTAATTCCTTTGCTTTTTGTTTTACGTTATCATATTCTGAGATATGATACTTTTCTGAAAATGATACTCTTAGTTTACTATGTGATATCTTGCATAGGATTATTGGAATTTGTGTCTCTTGAGCGATCCTTATTGCGCCTGTCTTGAATTTATATATTCTAAATCCTTTTTCCCTGTCTAAGAAAAATGAGCCTTCAGGGAAAAGCAGTATATTGTTTCCCCCATATATTTTGTCTTTTATCTCTTGGCATGCTTGTTCTTTTGTATGAATGAATATTACGTTGAAGATTTTTTCAAATAGGTTATGTATTTTATATCCGCATATTTTTATTAGCCATCTGTATCTTACTGAAGATAATATAGATAGGTCTAGGTGCGTTTCATCAGATATTATTGTTCCGATTATCCAGTGATCTAACTTAGTTATATGATTGGATAAGATGATGCATTGTTCTTTTAGGTTTTCAATACCTTCTATCTTAGCTTTTCTTCTTGAGACTGCTTTTGCTATTTTGTAGATTAGATTGACACTCCCACCCATAAATGATGTGGGATTCTTACGCTGTTGCATTGCTACAACCTCGTGATAGGGCTGTCTCGCCCTGATGCGTACTTTCTGATAGGCTACGCATACCGTTGTTGAGTATATTATCTGCACCTACAATATCTCTGTGGTCTATATAACCGCAGAAATGACAGATGAAAATTCTGTCTTTTTTGTTTCTACTATCTATGTCACTACAGATAGGACAGGTTTGAGAAGAATATTCTTCTGTATCTCTGCTGTACTCCATTCCGTACTCTTCTGATTTGTTGTTTATTTTATGGTAAAGGGTATCGTATGCCCAGTAGTTGTGTAGCATTTTGTTTCCCTTTTTACCCCAGTTTGCATTATCTCGAATATTTTTAACATCACCAATAAATATTTTTGAAACATTATTTCTTTTTAGAACTTTGAAAGCTTTAGAAACTAAGTTGTTATAGAGATTGTTTTGCCATTTTGCTCTTATCCTGAATAAGTTACTTAATCTCTTTGAGTATTTTTTGTTTATTTTTGCTAACTCTGATTGTTCTTCTGCTATAAGTTGGGTGTAATATGACCATTGCTTAAAGTGTCTTTTGCTTCCGATAAGTTTTTCTTCTCCGTTGCTTATTTTTATGGCAAATAGTTTTTTTATCCCTAAGTCAATTCCAGCATAGATTTTTGAGTTTGCTTTTTTTGGCTCTTTTAGCTCTACAGATTGGTTGAAGTAGAATTTACCGTCTTTAAAGTGGATTTGTCCTCTTTGCTGTTTTCCTTTCCATTTAAGGACTCCATTATAGTTTAGTTTGAAATGTTTTATTTCGTATTTCTTTCTCATTTGTCTTGATAAGGGGATTGTTATTTTGTTCTTTTTTATGTTGTATTGGCATCCATCTATAACTAAATATGAAGGGATTGTTGTGTTTGTTTTTCTGTTTTTGAGATATTTTGGAAGTCCTACTTTTTTTTGTGATTTACTTTTTACCAGTTTGAACCTTGCTGAATTGGTTTCTGCATAGATTTGGATTCTTGGTAGGGCATAGCTTCTTCCTATTAATTGGTAATCTTCTGTTGTTTGTAATTTCTGCTGTAAATCGAAGAATGAAGATATTTTTTCTTTGTTGAAGAATTGCTGTCTTATTAGGTAATTTGTAGAATTATAGACACAGCTACTTAAAAGCATAAGTTCTTTTAAGATTTTCTTTTGCGCCTTATTTGGCTTTAGTTCTATAATGTTTGTTCGTTGCATTTCCTGTTTGCTCTTGTATGTATTTTCTTATTACTGCTTGGCTTACCTTTGTGGTTTTTGATTGCCATAAATGGCGATGCGTAATTCTTCCCACAGCTAAATCTTGTGGGATTGCTTACTCAAAAACTTGTTCATTGTTTATCGCCTGAAATATATTTTTTCCCACCACATATTATCCTTTTCTCAAAATGATTAATAGAGATTAGACCATCACACTTAATGCATTCTGATTTATCAACTGTTTTTCCACTGCAAGATACTTTTCCATTCTTGCTTATTTTTACTGTTCTCAATTTTTTACCTTATTACCTATTTATTAACTTTATATTAACTATAAGATATAGATAGTATATAAATATATCGCTATTCCAGTATATAGAAGGAGATAACTATTGACTAGAAAGTAGAGATAACCGTAGTATTATATATTTATAAATTTATAGTATTATATAATTCTGAAAAAATAATAGTAATTTACTAGTAATTTACTATTAAAGTCCTAAAATAAGACCCAAATAATACCCATATATTACTCAAGAAGGTATCTGTTTTGAGCCATATATTACTCAAATATGTTCTAGCACGACCTTGATTTATTGGATATACATGGATATCCTAAAAAGAAATTACAATGTCTTATCAGCCTGCCTTTGATAGATCTCTTTTAAGTGCTTGCAGGGGCGTTCTTTTGAGGGGCAAGTGCAATAAACCTCTCTTGGAAAACAGTAGTAGAATCTGTCTTTGATTGACTCTGAGAGGACTTTGAACCATCCGTTTTCTTCTTTGAAGATGTGCATCATTTAACTTAAACCACCTATTAATAAACTTGAATCAGAAGTATTTACAATATAAACAGGTAACTGTTTTATTTGGAAATGTTTTATTGGTGCAGGACAAATTACTATAATCGCTTCTGTCTCTTTAAAATCTGATTTGTACCTTTTTATCTGTCTCATCATATTTCTTTTGCTGAAGCTTCCTGCTTTACATTCTAATAATATATTTCCTACCTTAAAATCAACTCTGCTATTTTTTGATAGGTATGCTTCTCTTTCAAATTTTATGTTCTCTTTTGTTAATAATAACTCTATCTCCTCTTGTAACTTGATTTCATCATTTACGCTTAGAATTGACTTTTTTAATATTGACCATAAATCAAATACTTTTCCTTCCTTTGGGGGTTCTATGTATAATTCTCCCTTGCTTTCTTTTTCTCTCTTATCAACTATTGAATCAACATCAACACCTTTGCCCTTTAACCATTCTTTTGCCATGCTTTGAATTTTATTTGGGTCACTTGTTTGAGATAATATTTCTGCTTCTGGACTTAGTATTCTCTTCGCTTCCATTGATTTCTTTCCGATTACTTTCTTCATAATTGGATCTGAACCATCTTCTATTGTTATAAACATTGCAGTTACTTTGTCTTTTTGCCCATCTCTCCAAAGCCTTCCGATACACTGATCTATTATTCCTGCACTCCAGTCTAGTTCTCCAAATATTGCATAGCTTGAAGCTAATTGTAGACCATTTATTCCTGCACCACTTCTAAGGCTTATAATAAATACTTTAGAATCTCCTTCGATGAATTTCTTCAATGATTCTTCTTTCTCCTTGACTGACTCGCTTCCAGTGTACATGACAGGTCTTAATTCAGCTAGTTCATCCAACCATATCTCATAAACTTGTCTATGCCATCCAAATAAAACAACTTTTTCCCCTGACTCTACAACCATCTTTACAACTTGTGCAACTGCTTTTGCTTTTGCTATTCCTGTTGCCTGTCTTAGCATGAAATCAAATTCTCTTGATGCACTCCCTGATTCATTGAAGTTTCCTGATATTACTTTCATAGCTAAGACTTTGGCTTCTTCTTCAAATTCCTGTAATGTGTGCATATCTGCATCTACAGTGTAGACAATCCTATTTACATCCTCTAATTCAGTTCCAACTTCTTTTCTGGTTCTTCTAATCATTAAAAAATTCTTTCTTAGAAAATTTCCTAATAGTTCTGGATCTCTTATGCCCCCATAATCACACCATTCCCTATCAAAGCTTCCCTTATCTCCAAGACAATCTTCATTTAGGATTTGAAAAATATTGTATAATTCATCCCCATAATTCATTATGGGGGTTGCACTTAATCCCACTATATAAGAGCATGATTCTGATAAGTTTTTTACTGCTTCATATTTTTTTGTTCCTGTATGTCTTAATGAATGAACTTCATCTAAGATAAGGGTTTTTGGCTTTATGTCTAAAAGGAAGTCTACCCCTTTGTAGACCCTTGAAAAAGAATCAATATAGAAGTCTACCTCTGGAAGTTTTTTAACATCTTTCCAGCTTTTGCTTTTGTATATTTTTGCTTTTGGAAGGAATTTCTTTATTTCATATACCCATTGACTTACTAAGTGAGGTGGTACAATGCAAACTGCCGGTAGGTTTTTTGAGGCGACTGCTGTTGCGATTACTGTCTTGCCCAACCCAATCTGGTCGGCAATCAATAATTTCTTTTTGTGGAGTGCTAATGATACGCCCTGTTCCTGATACTTTCTTAATGGCAAAGCTAGATTTAACTCAATCGGTTTGTAGTTAAAGTAAATCTCTTTTGCTTCTTTTATTATATGATCGTATTTTATTGCTCCACTCTTTAATCTTCTCTGGTCTTTTTCTGATATTTTTATATTGTATCTTTTGCTAAACCATTTTAAGTCTTTTCTTACATTCATGGAGTCTGCCATTGCTCTTATTCTTTTTGTGAACTGCATATGGACTCCCTCTATAGTTGGGTTAAATATTACCCTACATCTTGGAAAGAGTCTTTCAAATAGAACTAAGACATGAGGTTCTGCATCTAAATACCACTCGTTATTTACAAAGATTAATATTCCTTCTGTGTAGTCAATTTGCATTAGTAAAATTCTCCTTTTTCAATATTTTCTCTATTGCTTTTTCCATTTTTTTCCAGCATTTGTGATGATAAATTGCTAAGGTTTTGCTTGCCATTTTTCTTTTTCTTGCATCAAACTCATCTCTTTCTTTTCCTTTGAAATGGCTTACTATCCTAACTCTTTCTTCTGTTTTAAATAGTTGTAAACATAACTTGCATCGTGCTGGTGCTAATCTTTTCTTATGTTCTTCGTTCATTGTTAATTACTCCAGAATATCACTGCTTTTAATATTAAAAATTGGATATTTTATGTCAATCTTTGAATTTTCTTATTTTCTGGTTTATTTATTAATAATGAAGGTATTAAGTTAAAGATAGACCAACCACTTTTTTTAATAATAATTATCTTTTTGCTTTTTTTCATCTTAAATAACTATGGGCAGGCAGAAAAAAAGGGGTCAGTAAACGAAGAAAGGTGGTTTCTTGGCAGATACTCACCTTTCTTAGAATTATCTGGTAATCTTTCTAGCCTGCTGTCCACTTATTTATTCTTTAGGGTTATCCCTATAGAAGAGACTGTAACATCTTTTCCTTCTTTGTTTTTGAATTGCGAGGAGCCTATAACGACATTTACTAATTCCACTTTATCTTTCAAAAACTTGTTCCTCAGAACTTCGGCTATATCAACTGCCCGGCTTATGAACTTTCCCCTTGCTTCTATGGTTATTTCCTTCACTTCTTTTAGCTGGAACTTTGCACTTGTTACATAGTTCACAAATGGCTTATCTCCGACTCTTAATCTTCCAGAGTTTCTGTTTTCTTTTTCTTTTTCTGTCATGGTTTCACCTTTGGTTTATTTTCTTCTACGTTTTCAGATTTTAATAATTTGAGTCTGTTTTCTAATTCTTGCATTACTATAGCCTGTGCTTGGCTTCCGAAGTGTTCTTGGAATACCCTTTCATATTCTTTTCTATCATTTGTTATTGCTTTTGACATTAAATCTATGTTTAAATTCTTTTTTAGATATTCTTGGAATAAAGGTGTTTCTGCATCTCTAGGATCTAGTTCTTCTGGATTAATTGGCAAGAGTGTAATCTCTTTATCTGTGTTTTTTATCTGATCCGTATGAACTATGATTCTTTCGTATTTCAACTCGTCTTTTCCGAATTTGTCTTTATTTTTTGCTGAATAGATTATTTTTCTTAGCTTTTTTTCTTTTCCTATTGGTATCATCTCTATTAATTGACCTCTTTCGTGGTCGTGACAGAATCTTGATAGCTTATTTCTTAATGGCTTTATTGTTTCCGGGTGTTTTCTTTGATTTTTTCTCTCGTTTATTAAGATTATTGTTACTGTTGTGATGATTGCTATTATTACCACCCATAGAAGCACTGTTGTTATTGACATTTAGGTATCACCATCTATTCTTTTTATTAGTTCTGTTACTATATCGGATTTCTTTATTCTTTTCCAACCTGATAAGCATGCTTTCCCATGAGTTTTTGTTTCGCATATTTTGTATTCTTTTTCATCATATGCTTTTCTTAGTTCTGGTATGGATAGGTCTTTGAGGGTTTTTAGATGGGATGAGGTGCATAAGTATAAAAATCTAGTTTGGCATTCTGGTGATTTTGATTGTTCCCATCTTTCGCAAGTTGTTATAGTATTTGATTGACGACTTGAACAATTATAACCTATTCTGCAATATGAAGGGATTGCATAACTTCCTACTTT
>Ga0307928_10000520_pt1 | contig 28776 bp, 27 predicted proteins | sample AceLakmetagen232_FD_201815 | JGI IMG/M metagenome (GOLD analysis project Ga0307928, IMG submission 201815) | Saline water microbial communities from Ace Lake, Antarctica - #232 | ecosystem: Environmental > Aquatic > Non-marine Saline and Alkaline > Saline | place: Antarctica: Ace Lake... | reverse complement strand
TATTAGAAATAGAATTATCATATACAAAAGAAAAATTTTCTTTTAAGACTTCTGCTTGGTAATTATACATAGTAGCATCTGTACCAAGTATTCCTGGTTGTGGGAAAAACGTACCTTCTACAGCAAAGAACACATCTGAATTGTCTTGTGTTAGACTTATAACCTGGTTCGTTCCTTGATACAGTAGATTTCCTTCATAGTCAATAACTTTTGAAAGATAATCGTCGTCTACATAATATATGTATGAAATGATTTCATCATCGTAACCCGTTATCCCAATAGCGCCTTCAGGCAATTCAAATAGTATAGTACCTTCCAAGTCAATTATGTATTGCGTATCACCATCATCGACTAATTGAACGCCATCATAAAACCACATTTTAGGAAGGGTACGGTAATCATACTCATAATATATACTTACATCAAATTGAGGCTCTATTATTATGTCTCCAAAAATATCTACAAATCCAAGTAAGCCTTCTTCTGTAACAATAGGTGCTATGTCACTATCCATTAAATCATTTCCAAATCCCATCCTATTTAAATAGATTGGTTCAAGAATCACAGTGCCTGTAGAATCCAAAATTCCAAAATAATCGCCAATCTTAACACAAATATAATTTTGACGACACAAAAACCACATATCATCATATATGTATTCGGTAATCGGTTCTCCTTCAGGAGTAATCAAGGCAAGCTTGCCTTCTGAATTTTGATCAATTTTCCATGAGCCTTGGTATTCTTTAGGATACTGTTCATAAATCAAATCTATATCTGTGATACTTTCCATTAAGATATTTCCTTCGTAATCATAAACATCATAAAGCGTAGGTAAACCACTCCAAGTTCTGGAACATAATAAATAATTAGAATACATGGTTATTATACAAGGATAACTCTCACCTAAGATTATGTTTCCCGCCATGTCAATTATATTATATCCAGAATCTATGTAAACCTTAGCATAACCATTTTCATAAAAACTAGAAGCCCAGTCAAAGGTTGCGTCAATTATCATTTCACCTTCATTATTAATGTAACCCCATAATTCATCCTGTGTTTGAACAGGAATTAAGGCACTTTCAAATAAAGGATAAATCCCATACTTTAATTCGAATTCTTCATACTTATCAACTAAAGCTGTAGTAGTATGTTCCGTCTCTAAAGTTGTAAGTTGCGAATTTAAAGTAGTTGTATCATTAGAACAAGTTACCATGCATAACGATAATAATACTGATGATAAGAGAACAATTAATTTTTTCATCATTCATACCTCCTTATATACCTAAATGCAAGCTTATAAAAAAGTGATATTATTATAATATTATCACAGAATTATTATATCACATTTTAATAAAAATATATATTTCCGCAAGAAATTCGGTAATAAACATTAAACAATTAAAGTCACAGCTTTAGTAGTAACAAATTAGATTTTATATGGTTTTATCTTACTTTTTTGAAAAATCCCTTAAATTACATCTATACTATGTGATATAATATTTTTATGCGGAGGTAATCTTATGGACCAATGGTTTAATCAATTATATGAAATAATCGGTAAACAAATTGAATCAAAGAAAACTGAGATGATACTACCAGAAATATATAGTGAATTAGATATTCTCGCTAGAAAACAAAACATTGAAGAATTACACGAAATATATGAGTTTACTGAATCTAATAATCCTATTAAAACTAATGATGTTACATATAACAAGAATGCCTACCACAAACTTAAAAAAGAAATATTAAAAAGACATGTTATGTTACGAGATTTCAGCATATTAAACAGAGATATCAATGCGTATATACATGATAACGATCAAAAGAAAATTAACAAACTTCTTAATACTTGGAAAGATAGTACCTACGTACATAATTATCTTGAAGAGATTGTATTTAATGCAAAAAAAGCTAAAAAAGTATATAGACCTGAAGAAGCAAAAAAAACAGTAAGAATTAAACCAGTTGTTATTAAGGAAAAACCTTTGGTACTGACTCCTGAGCCTAAAAAGGAGCCTGAGTTAGAACTAGAAACAAAACCAAGCCCTAAAAATGTAATTGAGAAAAAAGAGGACTTAACAGTTTCTAAAAGAGGAAAACTTCCTAAGAAAAATATAACTCCTGAAGTTTTTATTGAATCAGATTCTTTTATAAAAACTGAAGTAATTTTAAAACCAAAGCAAGATAGGGAATTACCTAAGCCTAGAGTAACTAAAGTTGTTGAAAAAAAACAAAGTGATGAAGTTGTTGAAGTTGAAACAAAACCAATTACTATAGTTCCTTCAAAGGGCTCTTATGAACTTTTCTTTGATTTTGTTGATATAATATCTAAAAAATATAAAATGATTGTAAATGTGGAAATGTTAAGAAAATTAAGCAATCCAAAGCCAAACTTTTCAAGATTTTTATTACAATATATTGATGAAAATGATAGAAATTCCAGATTTTTCATAGAATTATTTAAATTACTCACTGAATATGATCTTGTTGACCTTATAACTTATATCATTGAGAAATCGTTTATAATTAAGAAATTGTGTACATATAATATTGGTTTACTAAATGAAACTGACTTAAATACAAAAATTGAATTACTAGATATAGTCGTTAAACAAAATTTCATTTTTATAAAAATGTCTGATTTAGAAAGAAAAGTTAGATTCTATATAGATAATCTAGGTTTAAATGATACCACTACTAAAGTTATCAAAAATAAAGTCTTTGAAATATCAAAATTCGCACCACTAATGATGGAATCTTTTTATGCAACAGATGCTTTAGGTTACTTCAAAGTAAATTTTGTAGAAAGAGAGGATAAAGGTTTTGATCCTGATAATTTATCGCATTTATATTGGGCAATGATGTTAGGGGCTAGTACAGGTGTTTATGTCCTAAGATCTAAATATACAGATTTCATTGAAAGTATGGATGTTGTTACAGAAATGGCTATACATTTAATAAAGAAAACTGATGACTTAGATATAAAATTTGCTGTGAAAACTTTAGCTACTTCTTATATTAGAAGGATATACAAGATTGGTACTCAATTACCTGATTACGGTGATTGGTGGGCTAGACATAAAGATGATATGCTAGAATCAAAGCATAAAGGTTTAGCTATATTAAACCCAATTGATTAACATATAAAAAACCTGCACTTTGAAAATGCAGGTTTTATTTTGCCTAAAATTGTCCTTTAAATGTTTACATATCTAGAAAAATACTTATCTTTATCAAATTGAGTATTAACAAGATACAAAATAGTTGAAATGATTTGTGATATAATATATTTGATGTTTATTATGAATTTAGACAATATAAAGGAGAATCAACAATGTATAACTTAATCAAGTCATCTTTTTTAACAGACAAACTAGAAATATCAAGAAATAATGTTAAACTTAGAAATTTTAAACTTAATCCAACAATAACCAGAAAAACTGGTAAAATTAAGGAAAATCTCTACTATACAGCTTTAACATTGTTCATTAAGAGTAGTGAAGAACATCCTTTCCCGGTAAACATAACCGTACACTTTAAAGGTATATTTGAATTTAGTAACATCGATAATGAGGAAAATGTATCAACATTTTTAAAAGGTGAAGCGGTTCAAATAATGTTCCCATATTTAAGAACGATAACTACTAATTTATCGGTAGCTGCAATGATGCCACCGATTATACTTCCTATTATTGATACAACAAAGTTATTTAACACCAGCACAGATTCGGTTTTAATTAATTAAACTAAAAAGTATAGAAAAGCTTTTAGCTAATCTATACTTTTTTATTTCTTCTAACTAATTATCAATATAAAATAGTTATATGCTATATCACTAGAATATCCAGTACTAGTGATTTCCAGGTAATAATTACCAGCATCTAGTGTATAAGATTTATTTAAAATATCAGATACTATTAAAGTGCCATCTTCACTGTACACGTTAACATATACTTCTGAAGCATAGAAAGACCCTTCTGAATAATTAAAGTTAACTGATTTCGTTTCAGAAACATTAAAACTAACATTCGTGTTTGGGTTACTTTTGTTTAATAGAATGAATGTGGGATTGATATTTGAATACTGTCTCATCTCTTGATAATTAGTTGTTACTTCCCCACAAGGAATATAAGACCATGTGTATGTTGTATCAACATCAAATACATGTTTAAAGTTAATTGCTAGAATAGCTCCTTCTTCAATAATGTATGTGTAGTAATCTTGATATTGTCTTCCAAAATCATAGGTATAATAAGGAATAAATCCGGTATCAGCTGTGCCTTCCTTTTTTAAAATAAGTAATCCATCACTTTCAGTTTCATCATCTAAAAGATAAGTAGTATCACCCATATTAGCCGTTAGCGTAATTGTATGATCTGTTTGAACAATAGGATTGTCTGGTAATCCAACTGTTTCTTCATTTAGTTTATATATTAATGGTGATAGAGTAAAAGCTGATTCTGTATTGTTTATGAAATTTAGATAATAATAATCACTCTCTTCTATTTCAAATACCCTACTACCATTTATTCTATAAAACTCAGAATTATATAATTCAATATCAATATCCCCATATGCAACATTAGAATCATCTATATAATAGTATCCTTCTTCAAAATAATATCTAAAATAATTGTTTGAATCCCAATTTATATATAAATATTCATCAACATCTTCTTTGATGGTAAAAATACCATCAAACCTGCTTTGTGCACCTTCTACTTTTAAATAATCTAAATTGAAATATATCCTGTCTACAGTATCTAATAATCTTATACCTTGAGAAGATGTCATACCAAGATAATTATCTCCTTGTTCAGTTAAAGGAAATGGTTCCATATTAATAGTTAAATAAAAATCATAATCTAGATAATTAAATCGATAATTTATTTCAACAAAAATATCAGATAGATCTAATCCAGACCCACCAATAGATAGAATGTCATTAAATATTTCGGGATTAAGTGAAGCAAGTTGATCTATCGACATAAGTGTTCTGTAGTAATTATCACTCAATTTAAAGTATCTTATATAACTTGGAGCATATCTATCCATTTCACCTTCTATATAGAACTCGTCTAGCATTCCAGTAATAGAATCACTTTGTTCTTGTTTTGGTATAATGCTGGTTTGAATTCTATCATGATAAAGTGAATAAACTAAGAAATCATCATTTACTAACTCATAAATTTGAACTTCAGTTGCCACACCAGTTGATGAGTATTCAATATAATAATACGGATCAATTAAATCAGTTATTAAATTCATTGTTAACGTTTGAGTTGTTGATATATCACTTTGAGAATCTCCACCAATATATACATCTATTGTCGTATCCATAAACATATCTAAACCTGAAGCATAGCTAAATTCATCATCAAAATCAGCTATTTTTTTAGATAATTCACTATATGCTTGAGTATCTAGAGTAGTTTCTTCTTCGGTGGTTTCTGAAATAGTATTTAAAGTAGTGGTAGATGAGTTATCTTCTCCACAACTCAATACTGAAAAAGTTAATAGAATTAATAGAATGTATGTAAATATTTTTTTCATATAATTTCTCCCAGATATATATTAAATACAATTTTTTGTTTAAATAAATCATATATATTATAACTCAATTTAATTATATAATATATATATGTATAACAAAACGATAATAAACTTTAATTATCCTTTGAATCAACAATTATTCAATTCAACTGACGCTTCTGTGGACCGTGAATTAAATTTGATATATATCATAAAAAGCATTGCTTTTAAAAATCTCTTTTTTGATATGTTATAATAGTCATAGGAGGTAGCTATAATGATAAAAGCAAAATATTTAGAATATCTAAGGAAGAATCCGCAGAAAACTCTACCTATTTTTACTTATCCTGTTGCTAGTTCACTAGGAATTAATCCCTATGATTTAACTGTAGATCCTATAAAACACGCTAAAGTTGTAAAGTATATCGATGTTTTATCTGACTTTGGTTTTGCAATTGGTCTAATGGATTTATCTATAGAAGCTGAAGCATTTGGATGTCCTCTAGACATCGATGGGATAAATCTACCAGGTATTGGTCCTAAAATCATTGAATCTTTAAATGAAGCCAAAATATTAAATATTCCTGAGATAAAACGATTTAGAACCCGTGTATATATTGATTCAATTAGAAATATTAAAACACTAGTAAAAGATAAACCAGTATTAGCTACCGTAATAAGTCCTTTTACTCTAGCTGGAATTTTGTTAGGCTTTGATGAGATTATTGAACATCTTAAAAACAATCACGAGATTATCTATCCTATAATAGAGAAAGCATCGCTTTTTTTAAAATCTTATTATAAAGAATTATTAGATGCTGGCGCAGACGGATTGTTTATTTGCGATTCAATATCAGGAATATTAGACCATTCTAATTTTGATCAGTTCTCAACTATATTTTTAAATCAAATAGTGGATGAATTTGATGAGGAAAAATATATAGTGTATCATAACTGTGGTGATGTAATGAACACCATTGAAAACATCAAGAATATTCACGCAGATATCTTTCATTTCGGTGATTGTAATGATATTGAAATGATACTAAAAACATTTCCAAAAAACAAATTAGTAATGGGGAATATCAGTCCAATTGATATCTTTAAAAAGAAAAACCACAGGAAAGTGGAAAGAGCTACACATAGCCTTTTAAAGAAATGTAGTGAATACGATAACTTCTTGATTTCACCAGGATGTGATTTGCCAGGTGATATCCCATTTGAAAAGGTAGTAAGTTACCTCAAAGCAATCGAAAAATTTTATACAAAATAAGAACGCATAAAAAATTATGCGTTCTTTTTTATCATATTCTTTTTACACTCTTTACAAAAACCATAAAACTCAACTCTATGTCCAGTAATTTCAAATCCTAACTCTTTAGTTAATTTCTTTTCATATTCTTCTAAAGGACATGTGTAAATTGGAATTATTTTATTACAATTTTGACATATAAAGAAATGATGATGAAGATTGCGGTTATATTCATACATTGATTGTTTTTCATTTTCTAAATTAACACGATTGATAATATTTGTTTCAACAAGTTTATCTAGTGTTCTATAAACCGTAGATAAATTAATTCTTATTTTCTTATCTAATAGTTCTTTATGTATATCCTTAGCGGACATCAACACATCAGACTTATTAATTAATTCAATTATATCTACTCTATACTTTGTATTCTTTAAGCCAGCATTTAGTATTTTATCTATAAAATTTTCTTTTTTAGGCATAGAAATCACCTACTGCAATACTTTCTTATTAAAGAATATACGTTTTTGAATTCCCCAAATACTTATATATACAATAAATGCAAATACAACAATAACAGCTCCCGATGCATATCCAGTAAAATATGATATAGATAAACCGACAAGTGTAAATAAAAGGCCAAAAGCAATAGAAAGAATCATTCTAATATGAAATCTTCTAGATATTAAAGAAGCCGTTGCTGCCGGAATTGAAAGTAAAGCAATAACTAATACAATTCCTACAACTCTAATCAACACTACTACTGACAATGCAATAAGTACCATTAAAACATTTTCCATAGCTTTAGTTCTTCTACCTTTAATTTTCATAAACTCTTGATCAAATAAATGGGCTTTCCAATCGTGATAGAACACTACTATAATAATTGAAACAACAACTGTTATTACTAACATCATAATTAAATTTAGAGTAGTTACAGACAATATGTTCCCAAACAAGTAACTAGTAACGTCAGGTGGATACCCTGGCATCAAACTAATAAACAATATACCTAATGACATTCCAAGAGACCAAAAAATAGCTATCATAACGTCTTTATGACCTGTTGTACGGTTATTTATCACGCCAATCCCTAAAGCGGCTAATACTGAGAATATGAAAGCGCCTATGATAGGTTCAAAACCTAACAAGTATCCAAGTCCTACACCACCATAAGAAGTATGGGCAATACCACCGGTCATCATTACAAGTTTCTTCTCAACAATTATCACTCCGATAAGTCCACAAATAATAGAAACTAGGAAACTAGCAATTATTGCATATCTTAGAAATTGGTATTCAAAAATAGCTTCTAACATTATTTGCTTCCTCCTCTATTATGAACTGGTCTCATGAAAGCGTATTTAGATACTTCTTGAGGATCCCCTTCAGCTAAAATATTCTTTTCTAACCAAATTAGCTTTTTAGCTTGTTTGGTTACTTCTTTTATATTATGAGTAACTAATATTATAGTCATATTTTTACTTAATTTTTTTATAATACTATATATTTGTTTTTGTGATTTTGTGTCTATCATAGCTGTTGGTTCATCAAGTAATAAAACATCTGGGTTTAATACCAAAGCTCTGGCTATTAACATTTTTTGGAATTCACCACCAGAAAGCTCACTAATATGTCTGTGTTGGTTATCTAATAAGCCTACTCTCTTTAATACTTCTTCAACTTCTAAATTGTCTTGAGCAGAATACCTGTGAAATGCTTTCATCTTTTCAGGTAATTTAGATGTAAGTACAACTTCTTTTACTGTAATAGGAAACTTTTTATTTAACTCATTAATTTGAGGAACGTATCCTAACTTAAGATTTGATTTTTTTAAAGTTGTATTTTTAAAAGTTATAGAACCATTATATGGCTTTACTAAACCTAGAATTGTTTTTAATAAAGTAGATTTCCCACCACCATTAGATCCGATAATACCGATGTAATCTCCTTCGTCAATAGTAAAGCTAAAATCTCTCAAAGCCTCAATATTACCGTACTTTGCGGATACATTATCAATTTTAATTAATTCACTCATCTCAATGCCTCCCTTATCAAGTTTGCCATAGTAATTAAGTTATTTATATAATCCTCTGAAAGTGGATCTAATTCTACGATTGTTGCGTTAATCTCGTCCGCAAAAGATTCAACTTGACTTGAATCTATTTCTGATTGATAAAACACATATTCAATGTTATATTCATTTGCTAAATCAATAACATCCTCTAAATGTTGTGGTGTGGCTTCTTTCCCAGCTTCTTCTAAGGTTATCATATCTAAACCGTATTCATTAGAAAAATATTGGAAAGCTGGATGAAATACAATAAAAGTATCCATTGTAACATCACTAAATATTGTTTCTATTGTAGAATTTGCCATTGTTAATAAATCAATGAACTCTGAAGCGTTGCTTAAATATATATTTGAATTATCCGGATCTAGTAATGCTAATTCATCAGCGATGGTTTGCACCATTATTTTGACTCTAGATATTGATAACCAAATGTGAGAGTCTCTACCACCATCACTAAATGTAAGATCTGCGTAAGTATCATTTACAATATCCTCAAGACAGACTATTTCAATTCCTTCTATGTCCGGTATAATATTTCCATCTTCAGCTGGAACACCTATAGTAAAATAGATAGAAGCATTACTCAATTCCGCCATTGTTTTAGCACTTGGATCATAATTCCCAGGAGAATATCCTGGTGGTATTATTGTAATGATTTCCACTAAATCACCAGCTACAGCTTCTACCATGGCTGCTTGTGGAACTATTGAAACAGCAATTATTGGTTTATCTAATTCTGTAATTTCACTTTCACAGCCTATTAAAACTGATGAAAATACAATTGCTAATATAACTATCAAAAATTTCTTCATTTAATCACCTCAATCATTCAAATGCGAACGATTCGCATCAGCACACTTTAATTATATCAAACCCCATATAATATACAAGTAAAAAGAATGTTTTATTGGATTTAATTTATATTTCTTCCATTCAAAATAAAAAAGAATTCACATGACACTCCCAAATGTTGTTTACAAAACAGTTATTGAGGTTGCTTACGAATTCTTTTTATATATATTTTATGAAAAAGGCTTAATAATTATTTCTGTAATTCTTTAAATAATTCAGGAAGTATTTTGTTAATATCTCCTACAATACCTACATCTGATACTTCAAATATAGGTGCTTGAGGATTTCTATTAATTGCGATAACTAAGTTAGATTCTTCCATACCACTAACATGTTGAATGGCTCCTGAGATACCACATGCTAAGTATAAATCTGGTCTAACTGTTTTACCAGTTTGTCCGACTTGTCTATCTTTATCAATCCAACCGTTTTCTACAACTGCTCTAGAACCGGCTACTTCACCTTTCAATGTATCAGCTAATTTGAAGATGTTTGACATTTTTTCTTTTGATCCAACACCACGTCCAGCTGAAACTAATACATCTGCGTCTTCAATTTTAATTAGTTTTTTAGTTTCCTTAACAGTTTCTAATACTTCAACATTCATATCTTTATCTGTTAATTCAGCATCTACTTCTATGACTTCAAATTTTAATGATTCGTCTCTTGTTGGTTTAATCATAACACCAGGTCTTACAGTAGACATTTGTGGTCTATGATCTGGACAAACAATAGTCGCCATTAAGTTTCCACCAAATGCAGGTCTAGTCATTAGTAAGTTATTAGTTTCTTCATCAACATCTAAACTAGTGCAGTCAGCTGTTAATCCTGTATGTAATCTAGAAGATACTCTAGGTGCTAAGTCTCTACCTAAAGCTGTAGCTCCTACAAGCACTACTTCTGGATGTGATTCATTTATTACTTTTGTTAAAGATTTTGTATAGGTTTCATTTATATAATCTTTTAATAGTAAATCGTCCACTACAAATACTTTTTTAGCTCCGTAATATCCAATTTCATTGCATTGTTTTTTCATTTTCATTCCAATAACACATGCATATAGGTCTCCACCTAACTTGTCGGCTAAAGTTTTACCGATACCAAGTAATTCTAATGATACTTTTTGTATACGTCCGAATCTTTGTTCGACGTATACCAATACGTTTTTATTATTTTTCATTATGCACCTCTACAGAATGTAATTTTCTTTTAATTTGTCTACAATAATTTTTGCAGCTTCTTTTGGTGATACATCAAATACTTTACCGGCTGTTTTCGCACCCTTAGTATATGATTTTTTAACTTTAGTTGGAGAACCTTTTAAACCTAATTCAACTGGATCAAATCCTAATTGAGAATTATCCCAAGTTTCTACTAAACCATCTTTATAAGCATTAAATATTCTAGATACTCGCATGTATCTAGGTTCATTTAATTCTTTTAAAACAGTTAATAAACAAGGTGTATTAACTTTAATTCTTTGGAAACCATCTTCATACATTCTTTTTACTAATAACGTTCTGTCAGATTTCATTTCTATCTCACCAACATAAGCAACACTTGGTAATCCTAAGTGTTCAGCCATTTCAGGTCCAACTTGAGCTGTGTCTCCGTCAATTGCTTGACGACCACAAATTACTAAATCAGGGTTTATTATAACTACTGCTTGTGATAAAACAAGACTAGTAACCCAAGTATCTGCTCCTGCAAATGCTCTATCTGATAGAAGAATTGCTCTGTCGGCCCCCATAGCTAAACATTCTCTTAAAGCGTTGTCAGCTTGTTTTGGTCCCATTGATAAAGCTATAACTTCTGCATTATTTTTATCCTTAATTCTTAAAGCTGCTTCTAAACCACTTAAATCGTCTGGATTAATGATTGATTTTACACCTTCACGAATTAAAGTTCCTGTTTTTTGATCAATTCTTACTTCTGTAGTATCTGGTACTTGTTTTACACATACAACTATTTTCATATTCACACCTATCTCAATAAACTTCCAGAAATAACCATTTTTTGTACTTCTGAAGTCCCTTCATATATTTCTGTGATTTTTGCATCACGCATCATTCTTTCAATTGGGTAATCTCTTGAATAACCATAACCACCATGTAATTGTACTGCTTTATTTGTAACTTCCGTTGCTATTTCAGAACAATAAAGTTTCGCCATTGCAGCAGCTGTTGAGATTGGTTCTTTTAAATCTTTTTTGTATGCAGCTCTATAAAGAAGCATTCTACCAGCATCAACCTTAGTTGCCATATCTGCTATTTCAAATTGTGTATTTTGGAATGCTGCGATTGGTCTACCGAATTGTTTACGTTCTTTTACATATTTTATAGTTTCATTTAATGCACCTTCAGCAATACCTATTGCTTGGGCTGCAATACCGATTCTTCCGCTATCTAAGGTCTTCATCGCTATTTTAAAACCATATCCTAATTTACCTAAGATATTTTCCTTAGGAATTCTAACATTGTCAAATATTAATTCACACGTACTAGAACCTCTAATACCCATTTTCTTTTCTTTTGGTCCTATTGTGAACCCTGGAGTTGGATAGTCAACTATGAAAGCTGTGATTCCTCTGTTACCAGCTGACTTATCAGTCATAGCAAAAATAATATATACATCCGCATAATTAGAATTTGTAATAAATATTTTTGAACCATTCATTATGTAATCATCACCATCAGGTAATGCAATTGTTTCTTGTCTTGATGAATCTGTACCTGCATTGGGTTCAGTTAATGCAAAAGCACCAAGTTTATCACCTTTTGCTAAAGGCACTAAATATTTTTGCTTTTGTTCTTCTGTTCCGTATTCATATATAGGACCACAGCCTAAACTAGCATGTCCCGACAAAATAACACCTGTTGTTGCACAAGCTTTAGAAATTTCTTCTATAGCTAACACGTACCCCATATAATCTCCGCCTTCTCCACCATACTTAGTAGGAAAAGGAATACCCATAATACCTGCTTCTTTCATTTTTTTAACAGTTTCAATTGGAAATCGTTCTTGCTCATCAATTTCGGCTGCTAATGGATACACTTCTTTTTCTGTAAACTCAGCTAACATTTGTTTTAAAAGGTAGTGTTCCTTTTTAAATCCGAACTCCATAAAATCATCTCCTAAATCCATATATCCAAGTGGCTTAAAAATCAAAGCGCAATATGAATATTTATTCATGTATATAATATACCATTTTTAAGTGCTTTGCAAGTTTTTTTACTGAAAAAAAATTTACATTTTTTTTACATTGAAAATAAAATGTAAAAAGCGATTAATCACAAGTAATAATCGCTTTTAAAATATAAAGTTTCTATTAATATTGATTCATAATCTTTTCTGCAAAACCTGTAATGTCTTTAATTTCTAGTTTTGTACCATCATCTAAGACAACAAAACCATTGAATTTTCCAAAAACCTGATGTCCATAGTTTTTAATAATTACTAAATTAGTGTGATCTACTCGATCAAGAAAAGGCGTCATAGTTAAAGCTAACCTATTATCGTTTGAAGTAAACTTCCAAGGTTTTAAAACGTCTTCATCATCTAATTCAAACTTAATGTGATCTAATTTATGTGCTTTACCATCATAGAATAAAATATTTTCTGATGCTTTAGATGTATCTCCAAAACCATATCCAATATTAAATCCAAATCTTTTTCCTTTAACAAGCCCTGATAAACTTCCCCAAAACCAGGTATTTCTATACGTCCAAACACCGCGACCCCAATCCAAAACTGAGAAATGTTTTGTTTTATCAAATACATACACACTACTTCCAATGATTACTTTCCCACTTGTAGGCATACAGTTAATTTTTTGGTTATAGTAAAAAGCCTTTTTGTTTTTTTCCCAAGGCGTAGCTATAATCATTCGATCATCTTTATAATCTAACAGTTCTAGGTTTGCTTCAAAATCTTGTCCTTTTACAAAGTTGTTTATTCTTACTTTTATTAATCTTTTATCCTCATTTACTATAAACTTGAAGTCACATAGTTTATCAGTATAAGTTGTATCTCCACTATCTGTTTTACTTGGAAGATTAAATTTACCAAAAGTAAAAGGTCTCATGATTGTTTTCTTGATTTCATTTCCTGTTTTAAAATCAAGAAAACTTGCAGTTACCATTCCCAAGTATCCTAAATCAGCCACCGTGAAGGAAATAGCAAAATTATCATTGATACAAGCGTAGTAATCCCACTCTTTAATTCTCCACTTACTTGCCTTTATCATATTTCGATTATAATCAAAGACCGGTTTTAATGAATATCCAGGCTCAGAAAGATGGCCTAAACCATTCAAAAGTGGTTGTTTTTTCGTTACTAAGTGGTTCAATTTAATCATCTCCTTGTTTTTAATTATACTCTGAGAATACATTAAATAAACAATGCAAGAAAAAAGAGATTAAAAATAATCTCTTTTATACATTTTATTTAGATTTCGTTGCTAGTTTAACAGCTTCGTAACCACCGTTATATCTTTTCATTGCATTTAGTTTTAAAATATTGTTATTTAAGGATTTCAATACATCTTTTTGATGAATCAAAGTTGATAACATATCTTCAATCTTTTCGACTGTATCACATTCGAATGTTCCATCACCCATTTCACTAGAATGAATTGCGCCATATGCTTCGTGACCACCTACTCTTTTAATAAAGAATTTAGGAATAGGATAATATGCAAGTTCACTTGGCTTAGTAGCTATTAAATCCATAAATCTCATGATGAGATTAGTTGAGTAAACAGCTTCAAAAATATCTTCATTGTAAAATGCGTAAATACCTTTATTCATCGAATCAACATCTTTAACTAGTTCTTTATAACTTGAAAAGTCATTAAATATTTTCTCAGTTAAAGAGTCAAGTTCTTTGACATTAGATTTTAAATAATCCCACACATTTAAATGATCACCAAAGTTTAAGAATAATTGTACTTGACCATCTTTAATATATGGCAACAAGTATTCTATCATTCCCTTAAAGATTTCTTTACCAGCTCCAGCGCCACCAACAGGCAGAAGGATTCTTAACGGTTTTCCATCTTCAATTCTTTTTAATCTAGCTTCCGTATCTTTTTTAAGATTACTTACTAACTCATGGTCAATATAATATCCAACTTCGAAAAGGCTACCTTCAGGCATTTCCTTTAATTTGTTTTTTGAGAAACCATTAAGTGTTTTGTATCCTAAATATGCGAATGGTGTTTGTACAGTATGAATACTTCCTTCTGATAAATGCAAAGCCATAGGCCAGTTATCCGGGATAACATTTACAACGTGTGTAAGCCCAGCATGAACAGCACCTTGTGATGGCCATACATGTGTTCCTAGATATGGTACATCTTTAGGAAAATCATTAAATAATGGTTTAAATATTTCTGCGTTTTTTTGATCTATTGCGTTATAGTCTATTTTTCTAAATCCTTCAGAATTAAGAGGTTCCCAGTACAACTTATTAAATAACTTATATTTTTGAGACCAACGTGATCCCATACTATATAAATCATTTTGATGTTTAATGATTTTAGAACCTGTTGATTCTGGATAACTTGATAAATCAAACCATAGTGGTTTATATCCTAAAGCATTTGCACAAGATGCAATAGCTATAGCAATTCTATAGTGACCAAATCCCATTCTAATATTACCTACTACTACTGATTTTTCAGGTAATTGAAGTGGTTTATCGCTACTAATAAGATTAGATACATTTATTGCTTCTAAGGTATCAATATCCTTTAACCCTAAGTGGTAGACTTTATCAGAGTCATCACTGAATTTTTTATAAAATTTAGCTTTTGATTTAATTGCTTTTTTAACTATTTTTTCGTTTACTTTATTTCCAAAAATTATACTCGTTTTATCCATTACTTCACTTCCAATATTTCTAATACTTTCTTTTCATTATATCTTGTAAGTATGAACGCACCGACTAACGTGAATATTACAGCCAATCCAAGAGCGATTCTATAACCTAATCCTGAACCAGAACCAATACTTGCTAAACTTGTGAATATAAGCAAAGACACAGCTTGTCCTAGTTTGAATGAGAAAGTCCTAGCAGCGTAGAACATTCCACCACGATTTTCTCCTGTAATCTTAGCATCTGCTTGAGCAATATCTGCAACAATAGCTTGAGGTAGAATACCTAGAATTGCCATTGGAATAGCAGCAGCTATAGCCATTACATATCCTTGAAGAACATTAGAAAATCCATAAAGTCCAATAAATACTGAGAATAAGAATACTAATGCAAATGCACTAAATCCAAATACAACTAACTTCTTCTTACCAATTTTCTTAGCTAATGCATTAACTGGCATATAGAATAGGAATGATGTAAATGTCATAACTACGAAATACAAAGTAACCATAGTTTCTTCTAATCCTAATAAGTTAACTACAAAGAATGGTAGTCCTGTTTGGAATAATGTTAAAGCTACCCAATAGAATATATCTGAGGCAACAAAGGTTTGGAAACTTTTGTTTTTAAATGTTTTAGTTAAAGATTTAAAAGTATCTGTATTAGACGGCGTTGTATCCGTATAATCTTTTTCCTTAATAAAGAATGCAGGCACCCACATAAGAAGTAACGCAATAAATGCTAATATCCCAAATGTTATTCTGATAGCTGTCATTCTTTCCATACCATTACTAATAAACATATCCCAAATAAATGGTGATGAGTATGCTAATGCAGTACCAAGAATAAAGGTAATTGATATATAAGTTGATATGTTAATTTTATCATCTTGTGTTTTTCCTAGTTCAGGAATTAACGCATTATATGGTGTACAGTACATTGTCATAAACAAATAGAACAATATTAGCATAACTGCGAACCAAACGTTGTTTAATATAGTAACGCCATCATTAGGCATTACAAATATTAATACAGTAACTAAAGCAAACGGGAAAGCTGCATAACGTAGAAACGGTATTCTTCTACCAAGTCTATGTTTTGACTTATCAGACGCTGTAGCAATTAATGGGTCTGTAAAAGCATCAAAAATTCTACCTACCATTGCAACTAAACCTACAATTGTAAATACTCCTAACACAACAGTTCCTTGTGACAAATATATTTTATGTCCCAAGTCTAATGTATTTTGATCTGGTTGATAAAAATACACTAACCAGTTCACAATAATTCCTCCAAGTATAGCCCAACCGAATTGTCCAAGAGCAAATACCCACATTTTTCCTTTAGTAATCTTCTTCATTTAATATCTCACTTTCTTTTTATATATTCCAAACATATATCAAGAGCTAATTTAATTTGAACAATGTCTTGCACCAAATCATCTGAAGGTAGAATATCACCATTAGAAGCCAATCTCTTGCATATGCCTAGTATCATATGTGTTGTTGTGTAATAAAATTCATCTGGATTTAAGTCTTGCCTTATAGATTCATCATTCAATCCACAAGCATATAAACTATTATATATATTTTTAACTTCATAAAGAGCATTATCATATGGCCTTAATAATTCTTTTGAAACTTTTTCTTTTACCATTAATGAATCAAATTCATCCAAAAATATAAATACTTCTTTGCTAGCTCTATAACCTTCTAAAAAGAAGTTAAAGAATGCTTTTACAGACTCATATCCATTTTCTTTTTCAGGCAATTTGTTTAATTGATTAAATATGTCTTTCCATAAAGAAACACCAACCTCAATAACGATATTTGTTTTAGTTCCAAAATATCTATAGATGGTTGCTTCTCCTATTTTAATTTTTTTTGCAATGTCAGAAATCTTTAAAGTATTTATCCCATTTTCTAACATTAATGGTTTTATATAAGAAAGCACTGAATCATATTTTGCTTTTTTTAAAGTATTCATTATTTCACCCCCTGATAGTTTATCTATCATTTATATAGTTATTCTATCATTTAGTGAAAGCGTTGTCAAGAAAATGTAAAAAAACTAAAATTCTATACAGATTTCTGACAATTGTCGTTTGTTTTTTGTAAAATGGGATAATGAAAACCTATTCACGGTTTTTTCGTTTAATAAAAAGCACATAGTATGTTATACTAGCTTGTAAAAATCATTAGGAGGTGATTATATGATTTACGAATATATTGGATACGCCGCTTCGATTGCTATATTAGTATCAGTATTAATGAGTTCACCAAGAAAATTCAGATGGATCAACTTAGCCGGTGGAGTTACTTATGCTCTTTACGGTTTCTTAATAGAATCTTTTCCAGTAGCTTTTATGAACATATGTACTGTTTTCATTAATGTGTATTACCTATATAAAATGTATAAAACAAGTGATTATTTCAAAACTTTACCAATAGACAAAAATTCAGTTTATCTAAAAAATTTCTTAGAATTCTATAAAAATGATATTTCTAAGTTTTTCGACACATCTAGAGTTGATGTGGATAATTCAGACGTAAGTTTCTATATTTTAAGAAATGTTGTTCCAGCTGGCTTTTTCGTTGGAAAGAAAGTTAATGATAATACTTTAAGAATTGATTTTGATTATGTTGTTCCTATTTACAGAGACTTTAAAATGGGAGAATTTATTTATAAAAACAACAAGCAAATCTTTACAGATAAAGGCATTAGTAATTTAATTACATATACAGATAGTGAAAAACATGAAAACTATCTTAAAAAAATGGGATTTACAGAGATTCCCAATAATTCAAACGAATTAAAATGTTATAAATTTGATATATAGCAAAATATGTTATGAAAAAGTTATCTTATTATTGTCTAGTGCGCTATTGTTTGGTCAAAAACACATTATTAGGTTATTGTTTATTGTAGCTGTAATAACCGTTATTCCATTATTAATTACTGATTTAATAGTTAATTATTTATGGGATAAGGATTTTATGTCTTTGAACAGAGGATCAGATGTTCCTTTGCATTCTTAATAATATACTTAGAATTTTTTATAACAGATATTGTTTCAAATCCTAGGACTAACAAAGAAAGAAAATTAAATATCAACAATAAAAAAAGCCTAAAATTAGGCTTTTTATTTTATTAATTTTTGTTTATTCTGCTTGTGTAGTTACTGTTTCTGTTGTCACTGTTTCTGTTGTTACCGGTTCAGTTGTTACAGGCTCAGTTGTTACAGGCTCAGTTGTTACAGTTTCAGTCGTTACCAACTGCATTAGATGGAAAACTATATCTGATTGAAAATCAGCTGTAGGCATTAAATATAGGAAGAATACTGCATCTTCAGCTACAACAAATCCACCTGTAGTCATATCAACCGCAGTCATTTCTGAATCAAATAAAGTATAAGTAAATGAAGCTGAATTCACTGTAGTTAATACATAAGATTCATAAGTTCCAGCTGGTAAATCTAATTTAATGTATCCATTAGCGGCATTTACTACAGGGTAATCAATAACTTCATTAACTGTATAAGCTCTTCTAGCTAATTCCACATCGTCTACTGCAACATATTGATATGGTGCAGCAAATACATCAGGCATAGCAAATTCATCAGGAACACTTAATATTGTATGATTTTCAATAGTTACTATTATATAAGTTTCATCTTCAAATGTAATTTTGTAATCTAAAACTGTTGATTTTATATCAATTACTGCATCAACTGATGTAAATGAAATTTCTACACTAGCTACAGCGTCATTAAATGATGAAGAGTCTCCACCAAGTATTGCTAATTGATCAACAAATTCTCCTAATTCATCTAAATTTACTGCTTGATTTAGACTTACATCAAATGAATACGCATGATCTTGACCTTCAATGATATTTTCATTTGAAACACTTTCGTAACTAAAATTATCATTCATAATATTAACATTCATAATAGAATCAAAACGATCTGCTTCTGCCGGTTTTGTTGGAGTTACAACATCACCTTCAGCTATAAGATATTCTACATATAAATCATCTGCATCTTCATATACGCTTGTTTTAGATATCCCATCCATTTCTTGTTCAACATATAAAAAAGTTGACTCCGTATCTAGTATTACAAACACTTTCGAATGCATCTCCTCTAGTTGATTCACAACTGTTGTATCCGTTATTATTACATCTATCTCAGTATCTACAGTCATTTGAGTTGCATTTTCATAAATTACTGAATATTCTTGATATTCTTCATAAAAGCCTTTTGCAGCCATAATAGTCGATAATATATCACAACTTGTGAATGCAAAGAACATAACACCAAGTAGTGCTAAAGACATTAATTTTTTCTTCATAATAAATCTCCTCTCAGATTTTTGTTTACCTTAATATTTTAGCATATATTGATTTATTTAACAATCTATCTATATAAATAGATTTATATAGTGCCCTCTTCTTATATAAGGACATTATCTGTCATTCCTCAGTTCCAACATAAACCTATTAGGGTAAAAATAGTTAATAATATAAAATGCATTAAAAAAAAAGCCAAAATAATTGGCTTTTATTTGTAATAACATATATATTTTTGCATTAATTTTTTTGTATCATATTTTATAAAGTCTTTACTAACAAATAATTTGTCTCTATAAATTCCTTGTAAATCGTGACCTCTTTTGAATTCAATCTTGTAAGTTACATCTCTAAATTTTCTAGTGATAGAAAACTCTTTCCAATCCTTAGGAACAACTGGATTAATTCTCAACCCTTCAAACTCAGGATGAACTCCTAAAATATACTGAGAGATTCCCACAAATGACTAACTTGATGTTCCCGTTAACCAGCTGTTTTTACCTTCACCATGTCTATCTGATTCTTTACCAGCTATCATTTGACAATATGCATAAGGCTCAACTCTATGAATCTCAGAAACTTCCTCTAAATATGCTGGAGTTATTTTTTTGTAAGTATCAAAAGCTAAATCTCCGTTACCAACTGTAGCTTCTGCACATATCATCCATGTGTTGTTGTGACAGAATATACCACCATTTTCCTTAAATCCTTGAGGATAACTACTTATTTCTCCTAATTCTAAATGATATTTTGAATAAGCAGGGTAGTTTAATACCATACCATATTTAGTATCCAAATATTTCCTAGCTGATTTTAACGCTTTTATTGGCATGCCTTTAGCTTTTCCAATCTCTGCCATAGCACAAATTCCTTGAGGTTCTACAAAAATTTTACCTTCTTCATTGTCAATTGAACCTACTTTTTTTCCAAAAGCATCATATGCTCTTATATACCATGAACCATCAAATCCATACTTTTCAACTGATTCTTCTATTTTTTTGATTTCTTTTTCTACTTTTTCAGCCTTTTCAAAATTATTTAGTTCTTTTAGTAATTCTAGATATTTTTTATGCTTCTTTATATGTATACCCTATTTGAGTTATAATTGCTTTTACTTCTTTTATAGAAACCTTCCTAAGTACTACCTCTACTTCTTTGGTTTCTAAATTAATCTTTACTTTCTTTACCCCTATGTCTTTTAAAGCCTGTTTTATTTGTTTCTCACAATGTATGCAAACCATATCAGTTACCAGAAATTTCATTATTATTCTCCTTTAGAATGTTTAATTTTATGCCTTTTTAATCTGAGCGCGTTTAATACAACCATTATACTACTAAATGCCATAGCTGCGCCAGCTAATGCCATAGATAAATTCCCCGTAGCTGCTAGAGGTATTGCAATAATATTATAACTGAATGCCCAGGCGAAGTTTTGATGAATATTTCTTAAGGTAGCTTTAGATAAATCTATAGCTTCCACTACTAATCCCAAATCATTATTCATTAGAGTTAAATCACTAGAATTAATAGCTATATCAGTACCGTTACTTAAAGCAATTCCTATGTCTGCTTGTTTTAATGCAGGGGCGTCATTAATACCATCTCCAACAAATCCAGTTATTTGACCAGTTTCTTGAATTTCTTTAATAATATCTGATTTCTCAGTTGGTAGCACTTCATAATATACTTTATCAACACCAACTTCTTCAGCTATTCTTTTAGCTACACCTTCATTATCACCAGTGATCAAGTAAGTAGTTATTCCTCTTGATTTTAGTTCTTTTACAGTTTCTATTGATGTTTCTTTAATTTCATCTCTTAATGCATATAATGCTTTAATTTCACAGTTAACTATTAGAAAATTAACTGTTTTAGCTTCTATTGTTAATTTATTATATATATCTCTGAATGGTCCAAATTTAATTTCAAATTCATCGATTATTTTAGCTGAACCAATATAAACTTTCTCGTTATCAATCTTAGCCTTGATTCCCTTACCTTTAAAAACTTCAAATTCTGTAATCGGTAATTGTTTAGCACCTTTTGATTTCGTATATTCAGCAATTGCTAGAGATATAGGATGATTTGATTCTTTTTCTACTGAATAGAGATAGTCAAGATACTTATTCTCACCATAGTAATCTGTAACTTCAAATTGACCTTTAGTAATAGTACCAGTCTTATCAAAGGCAATCGCTTTTATCTTATTGGCTATTTCAAAGAATTCTCCACCTCTATACAGGATTTGATTCTTAGCTGCTATTCCATTTCCTACTAGAACACTTGTTGGTGTTGCTAGTCCTAAGGCACAAGGACAAGAAATAACAAGGATAGCTATTGTCGTTGTGAAAGAATAAGTGAATGTATGATCTAAAGCAATGAAATGAATAATAAAGTTAATTAAGGCAATTGTAATTACCAATGGAACAAATATATTAGCTATTCTATCAGCTGTTCTTTGAATTGGTATCTTTCTAGCACTTGCTTCTTCAACCGATTGTATAATCTGACTAAGCAATGCTTCTTCACCTATGTGTATAGCTTCTACAACTAACTTTTCTTGAAGATTTATTGTGCCTCCAACAGCTAAATTACCAGGCTCTTTGAATACAGGCATAGATTCACCTGTAATCATTGATTCATCAATATGACTAGTCCCAGAGATTATTTTTCCATCTACTGGTATTTTTTCATTAGCTAATACAATGACTAAATCACCTACTTTAACTTCATCAATGCTTATAAATAATTCTTGATTATTTTCTAATATTCTTGCTTCTTTAGCTCCTAAATTTATAAGATCAACCAATGCATCTTCAGTTTTTTCTTTAGCAAAATGTTCAATATAATTACCTACAAGAACCATGGTAATAATTAAAGCACTAACTTCAAAGAAATACACTGGATGCATCAACTCGGTAATAAACAAATGACTATATAATAGATACAAACTATATAGATAGGCTGATGTTGTTCCTAAAACAACAAGTATATCCATACCAAAAACTTTGTTCTTTATACTAATAAAAGCACCTTTATAGAATCTCCTACCAATTAAAAACTGAATGATACCAGCAACTATCAATTGGAATATTCCATTCGTTAACAGTTTTGGAACTTTTATGAAAGATGTTAATTCAATATGACTAAACATTGCCAACAATAAAGGTAAGCTTAAAACAATTGAAATAATCATTTCAATTTTCATTCTTTTACGTATTTTTTTATTGTCATTAAGGTTTTCCTTAAGTACAGGAAAATATCCTAAATCTTTAATTATTTTAGCTATTCGTTCTAAAGAATATTTTGTCTCATCATATGTTAGTATTACTTTATTAGCACTTACAGCTACTTGTGCATTTATTGAGCCCATACTCTCGAATTTATTTTCAATTGTCTTAGCACACATTGTACAAGTCATGCCTTCGACTCTTAAAGTTCTTTTCACCATAATATTCACCACCTTTCCATGTAAATTATAACATATAGATTTGATATATATACTAGATATGCTCTTAGGTGATGCAACTTATTACAATTAAAAACTGCAAAATTGCAAAGTAATAATTTTATCTTAAATACAAACAGCAGAGCTCTTTTTATAAAAACTACTTATTTTTTTATTAAACTATAATATAAATAAAAATAGCGCCTTAATTAGGCGCTACTACTAATTTAAACCATATCAGGATATTGAGAATATATTTGAACCATATGTCCAATGTTTCCTTCTCCTGCATACTTATTCATATTAAAGAAATCTTCGTTAATATCTACCCAGAATAATTTGTGAACCTCTTCAACTAATGTTACTTCTTTGTTTAGTTTACCAATATACACATACATACTCATATCTAACATGTGCCATGTATAATCAATAAATGGTTTTAACGAAACGTCTGTTCTTTTGATGCCTGTTTCTTCAAATAGTTCTCGGTAAGCGCTAGTAAGGTATTCTTCGTCTTTTTCAATCTTACCACCGATAAAATTATATAAGCCTTTATAGGGTTCTTTGTTTCTTAAACACATTAATACCTTATCCTTTGTAGGATTTAGTATCATTATTAAATTATATAATTTCATATTATCTCCTATATTTAACAACTTAAAATATTATAGTTGATAACAGAAAGTAATGCTGGGACACAACTTTCTGTTACCGTGAATTACTATAAGGCTTCTGAAATTGTTTTGCCTTGCATATGTAATACTAAATAATCCGGTCCACCAGCTTTAGAATCAGTACCAGACATATTAAATCCACCAAATGGTTGGTATCCAACTATTGCGCCTGTACATTTTCTATTCAAGTATAAGTTTCCAACATGGAAATCCTCACGACATACTTCTAAGTTTAGTCTGCTATTAGTGAAAACAGCTCCTGTTAGACCATATTCTGTATTGTTAACTACTTCTAATCCTTCTTCGAACGATTTAACTTTGCATACAGCTAAAACAGGTCCAAATACTTCTTCTTGCATTAATCTAGAATTTGGATCTAAATCTATAATTACTGTAGGATCAATAAAATATCCTAGTTTATTTGAACTTGTACCACCAGTTAAGAGTTTTCCTTCTTTTTTACCAATTTTAATATAGTTAGTTATTTTATCAAATGCTAAAATATCATTTACTGGACCCATTTTATTTAAGAAGTCTTCAGTATTACCAACTTTGATAGCTTCAGTTTTTTCTTTGATAAGTTTCACTATTTCATCATATACATCTTCATGAATTATAGCTCTTGAACAAGCTGAACATTTTTGACCTGAGAAACCAAATGATGAAGTTACTATTGCTTGAGCTACTTCATTTGTATTGATATCCTTATCAACTAAGATTGCGTCTTTACCACCCATTTCAGCTATAACTCTTTTTAACCATCTTTGTCCTTCGCGAACTTTAGCTGCATTTTCATATATTTGAACGCCTACTGCTCTAGAACCTGTAAATGAGATAAATCTTGTTTTTGGATGTTTTACGATATAATCTCCAACTTCTGATCCTCTACCAGGCATGAAGTTAATAACACCTGCAGGTAAACCAGCTTCTTCCATTATTTCAACATATTTATATGCAATTACTTGTGTTGTAGAAGCAGGCTTTAATAGTATAGTATTTCCTGAAACTATAGCAGCACTACTCATTCCTGTAAGAATAGCTAATGGGAAATTCCAAGGTGAAATAATAGCACCAACACCAAGAGGAATATACATGTATTCATTTCTTTCAATATCTCTTCTACTTAAAATGCAATCGTCAATGCGAGTCATTTTAAGCATTTGTCTACCATAGTATTCTAAGAAGTCAATTGCTTCAGCAGTATCAGCATCAGCTTCATTCCATGGTTTACCAGCTTCTAATGTCATTAGAGCAGATAGTTCATGTCTTCTACGTTTCATAATGTTAGCTGCTTTAAATAAAACATCAGCTCTAACTTTAGGATTCACTTTTTTCCAGTATTCAAAAGTTTCTAATGCTGAAGTCATAGCTAATTTTGCTTCTTCCATTCCAGCTTGTGAAATCTTACCAATAACTTCTGAATGATTACTTGGATTTACAGAAGTAATTTTTTTATCTGTAAAGATTCTTTCTCCATTAATAATAAGTGGATACTCTCTACCAAGATATTTTCTTACTTTTTGTAATCCTTCTTCATATGCTTTTTGGTTATTAAGATCTGCAAAATTTGTTAGTGGTTCTGTTTTGTACTCATAAATTGCCATTTTTTATCTCCCTTTCTTATACTACTGATTTCTCAAAATCAGTAAATTTATTATCAATTAATCTTTTAATATTTAAATCTTTTGCATAGTCATCTAATTTTTCACCTAATACCATACCTGATATTAACTCACCAGTTATCGGCGCAAACATAAATCCATGTCCTGAATAACCACAAGCCATAAAATATCCTGGAAGTGTTTCAGTATCTGAAATAAAGGGTTGATGATCTGGACTTAGATTATAAGACCCTCCCCATGTTCTAATAACTCTTAATTTGCCAACTTCCGGTAAGAAATGACAAACTGTTTTTGACATTTCATCAAGAAATTGCCAACTTGAAGAAATATCATGATTATGTAACGCGTTTGGATTACTTCTTCCCATTAAAAAACTTCCATGGGGGACTTGTTGGCAATAGATGTTCTTAGAAAAACTCATTACCATCGGCCCTTGTAATTCTCTTGTAGGTTCCGTAACTAGTATTTCGTGATTTTCGGAGAAAACAGGGATTTCCACTCCTGCCATTTCCCCAACTTCTCTTGCAAAACTACCAGCTGCATTTACTACTTTATCAGTTAAAATAACTTGCTTATCAGTAATTACTTTTTGAATTTTATTATTTACAACTACAATTTCTTTTACTTCTTCAAAGAAATAGAATTTAACTCCTAACTTTCTAGCAGCTAAATAATAAGCTTCACTCATCAAGAACGGATTGACATGTCCATCAGTTTTACAAAAGCTTGCACTTGTAAATGATTTGGGATTAAGATGAGGAACTATTTTCAATGCTTCCTCCACACTTAATTTTTTACTAGGTATTCCAATTGAATTTTGTATTTTTACATTTTTGTCGAATTCTTCATCTTCTTCTTTTGAAGTAGAAAGTATTAAATAACCTTCTTGTTTGAATTCGATATCTTTTTCATAACCTAGGTCTTCTTTTGCATGAGCAAAGAAATCAATTGATTTCTTAGCTAAGATACAGTTAAGTTTAGTACCCCACTGTTGTCTTACACCAGCACCACATCTCCCTGTAGAGCCACTTGTAATATAAGCCTTATCAATAACAACAATATCTTTAATACCCTTTTTAGCGAGATTGTAAGCGGATGATAGCCCACTTATACCAGCGCCAATAACTACTATACTCGCTTTATTCATCTTCGGAATCCGCGATGTCTTGCAATTTAACACCTGTAACTAAAGGTCTTGTTTTTTGTGTTTTAACATCTTCTACATTCTTACCTAGATATTTTGCTATTTCTTTTTGAATAAGCTGACTGCAAGTTTGTCCTTGACATGGTCCCATACCAACTCTCAGAATTCTTTTGATTTCTTCAAAAGTTGTGTAGCCTTGTTCTAAACATTTGTGAACATCTTCTAACGTTACATCTTCGCAACGACATATAATTATATCCTTTTTACTCATTTTGGGCACCTTACTGTAATAAAGTCATATAAATATTTTTTTGGTACAGATGCAGTTATAACAACTGTTCTATCTGTTTTACCATTTTTTAAAATGTTTTCTATTAAAGCATCGCAGATAATGTCACCTTTGCGATTAATTCCTAACCAGATATCTCCTTTTTTAGGAACTGGAAGAAACTCATAAGGGACTTTAAATACTGCTCGTTCGCCCCTAACTTGCGCTATCATAATCGCAAGACCAGGACAACTGTATACACAGCTTCCACAGCCTGTACAAATATCATGATTTATTTGAGGCATTTTGTTGATATCATCTCCAATAACTATCGCGCCAAATGGACAGCTAGTAGAACAGGGATTACAAGGTATTTCTTGGAAGCATTCAACGATTGCTTTTGGTTTTACTAATAATTCTTCACTAGGAAATTTAGCCTTAACTTGATCCTTATCAGGATATCCAGTTACTTTAATCATGAGTAATCACCTCAGCTTTCTCTAAACCTTTTCGGATTTTAACGCCACAAGGTCCTTTTCTTAGAATATTAAGTTGTTGATGTAATTCTTTTTCTAAATTGTCAAAGTCAGGATGAATAAAGCCTAAAGACTTACTGGCAAGTAATCCAGCTATTTTCCCCTCAACCATTGCACTAGATGCTTCTTCAATTCCAGTAACATCTCCACATGCAAAAACATGAGCCATAGACGTCTCATAGTTTTTTTGTAATCTAGGTACTAATCCACCTAGCTCACTTACATATATCATATTTATATCTGTCATAGACATTAGTTGATGTAATGGTGTTAATCCAACAGAGATACATAAAGCATCACACTTAATTTCTTCCTCTGTCCCATCAATATAGTTCCACTTATCATCTAATTTAACAGTTTGAATTTTTTCTAATTTATTTTTACCAATAGCTTTTTTAACAGTTGTTTTTGTATAAATGGGAACGCCTAATCTTACTAGCTTAGCCGCATGGACTAAATACCCACCGATATGATCAGATGCCTCGAGTAAAGCTTTCACTTTAACGCCAGCTTGGATCATTTGGTAACTTACTATTAATCCTATATTACCACTACCAACCATTACTACTTCTTCGCCAGGTAATACACCGTACAAGTTCATTAACGTTTGAACAGCACCAGCGCCGTATACTCCTGGTAAATCATTATTTTCAAATGCAAGAACTTTTTCTGAAGCTCCTGTAGCAACAATTATAGATTTTGCTTGTATTTTAATATATTTATTATATTGATAAATTGTTAATACATAATCTTTATACATACCTACAACAGTAGCTTCCTGTAGTATTTCTAATTTATCACTATATTTTTTTAAATCATCAATAAGAATACTTGCTATATCTATTCCTCTTGTTTTAGCATATTGAGCTTTTGAACCAAAAAACTTATGTGTTTGTTTTATTAGTTGTCCACCCAACGAAATAGATCTATCAATTATTGTAACGCTCAGTCCGGATTCTAAAGCAATTTTAGCTGCGGATAAACCTGCCGGTCCACCGCCGATAATTACTAAGTCTTTATTAATCATCAATAGTCACCTCATTTGTATCAGATTCAACTATCATTCCTTCAAGTAATTGAGTCATACATGTTTTAACATTTAATATTCCGTTAACTGTCATAGAACAAGAACCACAATTAC
>Ga0307928_10000519_pt1 | contig 28798 bp, 41 predicted proteins | sample AceLakmetagen232_FD_201815 | JGI IMG/M metagenome (GOLD analysis project Ga0307928, IMG submission 201815) | Saline water microbial communities from Ace Lake, Antarctica - #232 | ecosystem: Environmental > Aquatic > Non-marine Saline and Alkaline > Saline | place: Antarctica: Ace Lake... | reverse complement strand
AGGATCAGGTCATTACCAAACCTTCGGAGACCTTCGGACATCAGATGTCTGAATGGCTAAGACCCTCAGCTGCAGTCGATCAGCCGGTGCAGGAAGAAGAAGAGATTGCTCAGGAGGTGGAGTAATGGAAGAAGCGACTGTAACAATCACGGATGATGTTCGAGAAGTTCTCATGAACGCGAAGTTCGAGGGGGAACGAATGGCCTTCACTGGGCCTCAGCTCCCCCGAAAACTCTACACCGATTGCATGAAAGTCATTAAGCATATCGGGGGAAAGTGGCAACGGTCGGCCAAGGCCATTGTCTTCACGGGCAAGGATGCTCAAACTGTGATCCTTGAAGCCCTTGGAGTTGGCCACGTTGTTGACAAGAAGAAGACCTTTCATCTTTTCGAGACACCGGAACTAATCGTTGACCTCATGCTCTCAGCTGTCTCAATTCAACCTGGTGCTAGAGTCCTGGAGCCAAGTGCAGGAAGAGCTGCCATTGCCAACAAATTGCTTCCCCTTGTCAGCTACCCTGACCACCTGGATGTATGTGAGATTCAGCCAGATCTTGCTGAGGATTTAAGAAGAGCTGGGTTCACTGTTGTCTGCGAAGACTTTCTTCAGCTACAGCCAATCCATCGATATGACTTCATCATTGCGAACCCGCCATTCAATGCACAGGTTGAGCATATCAATCACATGCTAGATCTCCTGGCTATTGGCGGAACGCTTGTCACCATTGCTACATCGAACCTGCTGACGAAAGAACAGAAGAAGTATGTCGCACTGCAGGAACGGCTCGCTGGAATGAACTACGACATTGAGCCGATCAATAGTGGAGCCTTCAAGGAAAGCGGAACCCTTGTACCTACGATCAAACTGGTGGTGAGGAAATGATAAAAACAGGAGCACTGGAATGGCTGATCCGTTATGGCAACAGCTTTAATATTCCGAATGCTGTTAAGGGTAAAGAGGAACTTCGAGCTCTAATCGACAGCTGCGCTTGGGGAGATGCTGCGAAAGAAGAGATTGAAAAACTCAGGGAAGTCATCCGACACAACCTAGTAGCAATGGACATCGTGTACAAGACACATGCACAGCCTCATCTGCAACGTGGCGTCCATCCGAAGACATCAACAACTCTGCAACCAGCTATCCAAGAAGCGGAAGAGGCTCTTGGCCATGCAGCAACCGGCAAGCTGCTTATCGATCGCGATGATATTGTTTCTGCCATCTATTTGATGGATCAAAAGGGGCATGGGTGTTCTGGCAACCAGCACTGCATGTCTGATGAATACTGGGATGGATTACGGGAGCTGCTTGTCAAGCTCCTGGGGGAGAAATAATGGGTGGACCCGGAAGAGCAAACGCGCAGGTAAATCTGGACAACATCCTTGAGATCGAGAGGCTTCAGAATGCTCTTGATGCGGCTATAAAAACACGGGACGAAGCAATCGAAGAGTGCGCTGTTGTCGCTGAACGCCCCTGCGGTGACTCAATAGAAGATCTGATAACTACGGCTGTCGCTGAGAAGATCAGAGCTCTTAAGGAACCGCAATGATAATCAAGCAGAGAACAGTCTACTACTGTGAATTCTGCAAGGCTCGCAAGATGACCAGAAATTCGATGGAGTTGCACGAGAAGCACTGCACTGCGAATCCAGATAGGCGCTGTCGTGTATGCGAGAATGGATGGGATCAAGATCTCCTCACGAAATATGGAGGCAGATTCGTTATCAAGAAAACGCCTATGTCCGAATTCTCTGATGTAACAATCGACTCTGTTGAATGGACTGGAGAGCCTGTTACCTTGGCCGAATTGCAAGAGGATGTAGAGTACTGCCCAGCATGCACTCTTGCTATCATTCGTCAGTGTGATCTCAATAACTCGCCGGGTGACTTCATGCAGTTCGACTATCAAAAGGAGAACAAGGAATACTGGGATGAGCGTAGAACATTTGATGACGAGGACCGATACTAATTATTGAATGAAGAAGGTGTAGGCTGCACGAACAAACACCCAAGCACATGAAACTTGACATTTACTCATAGCTACAATAAGATGTTCATGACCGAGGAGGTCACTAATGGCACGAAAAGAAACAAGCGACAAGCTGTCAATTTATATCCCTCAAAGCAAACTCGAACAGAAGCCAGTCGAACGACTGATTGCAATGGGAAAGAAGCGGGATCGCTCTGTCAACTACCTAGTGGTTGAAGCCATTCTTTTCTACCTCGACAACAACAAATAGCAGGAGGGGGACAGGCAATGGCAAGGAAACCAAAGGAGCTTGAGGCATGCCCATACTGCGGCACTCAGCCGACACGTGTAGACATCGATGGCTTGCTCCAAAAAAAAGAAGAGTGGCCCCCCGATACATACATGGGCGCTACGATGCACCTGCTGCAAGGCATTACCGACGCTGTGAAAGATGGCCAGCTTGCAGAAGCAGAATCGCTCGGCCGCACATTGATGTCTGTTGAACACGCAGCGCACCACCTTGAACAAGCTTGCTAGGGAGGACTCATGAGAAAAAAAGAAGTGGTTGGACTTGTCATTGGCGCTCTCAAACAAAGCGACGAGCTATGGGAAAGCCGTGTAGCCCTCTCAGAAATCAAGCAGGAGAAAGCCCTGGATCGCTTACGCAAAAGGATTGTTCGGCTTGAGTGTGACCACGACAAGCTGGAATTTGAAGCGCACAAGGCTCTTTATGGCCCTCCATACTTTCTCGTTCTTTGCAGCTCATGCGGACAGAAGATCTTGGAGACAATATGTAAATCAGAATGGCTCCTCGCCAAGGAACGCTACATTAAAACAACATCAGAAGCGGAGCTGGAGGCACTGGGCACAGAGATCAGGAATTCCGAACCATGCAAAACTGAAATTTAAGGAGGTGATGTCTCCACAGAATCCAGGCTGAAATCCACTTGATGCAAAATAAAATCTGCACGGAGGTACAAGCATGAAACGAAATGGACTACAAGCACTAGGGATAGCAAGCTGTTTGGTAGCATTGATGAGCCTGTTCGCAGGAGCAGTTCCAACGATCATCGATGCTGATTGGGACACACTCGGCGGGGCTGTTGAATTCACGTTCCAGAATGGTAACGACTCAGTTACACAGTTCATCACCATGGGTGGACAGATGATCGGATCGCTACATGCCGTAGACTCCGACAACGACCCCTACAACTACGGTGTTGATAATGGCCTCGTCGAATTCAAAGCAGAGGTGCTGGGTGGCGGAGTCATTAGCAGCAGCACAATTCGCACAGACACGAAAGCTTCTTCATACGGGCCTGCAGGACAAGTCGTCGAATCTGAAGTCTGGAGTGTCGATGGTCGAGCCTATCTTGCACAGCGAGTTGTTACCAACTTTGCGGCTATGACGATTCCGAACTACGGCTTCCAGTCAAGCGATCAATTCCAGGCTGCGGGATCTCTGTATGGCATCCTTCACTCAATCCAGACCGGAGATGGCGATGGTGTTGAGTTCAAAGCGGAGGGAAGTGGCTCGGGCATCCTGACCAATATGAGCAACTACCTTGGTGGAGCAAGTATGACTTGGGGCGAAGGTCTTGGCTGCTTTGAAAACTCGGACTTCGTTGCTACTGGCGGCGGAATCTATGAGCTTACAGCAATCGCAGCTCACTACATGGAAGGCAAGGGGTGGGAAGCTCCAAATGGTGGAGTCTACTACGAATCCCTTCTATTCAATGACGGCGCATTCATCGACGACATTGACATAACAGGAAACTAGAATCATGGCGGCGGGTGCAACCACAGCGCCCGTCGCACTCTTCAGGGAGGTTAAACATGAATAGACGAGTCATCGGAATAGCAGGGCTGGCTCTAGTCCTCGCACTGATCGCAATCGTTCTGCAGTTATCTGTCCCTTGCAAAGCGGCGAACACGACCTATACCGGAACTGGATATGTTGCCGTGTCAATCAACTCCAGCTTCTTTAACATTGGGTGGGGTCTCAAGAACGGAGAGGCAGCATTCTCATTCACTGGACCGAACATCTCGAACAAAACAACTGTGAATAGCGAGGGAATGATCTCTGGCACATTCGACGTCACACAATTCTCCTTCCATCAAACATTCGCTTACTATGATGCAGGAACGATGGCCTCTTACTCCGAAATGCCTGAAGGAACAATAACCCTCCTGACCTTCACCGGGAGCGGATTCATCGAGCAGACAATCAATGCAGGAGATCTTGAAGGAAAAACAGATCTGGTCGCATGGATGGACGCTGACTTCTTCTGGCTCATCATCAAAGACGATAGACCTGAGAGAAGAATGGATTATCGTTTGAAGCTAGAGGCTATTGGTTTTGACGGACCTCTTGTCAGGATGCTTGTCAAGAACACAGGGAATATTCCAGTGTCTGGGAACACAGTTGTTAAGTGCGGTTTGTCTTATGAGACTGGCAAATCATTCAGCTATTCATTGACTCACTTCTTGCTCGGAGAATTTGGGTACATAGTAATCGAGCCAGGGCAAACAGTACCGTTCGACTTCTTCTTGCCAGAAACTATTCCTGCTGAAGCAATCTCAGAATTCATGAGAGAGAGAGAAGAAAAGAGATTTGCAAGTCCTTGGTGGCAATACCCAGATCCATGGACTGACTGCCTGGACTTTATCATCATGATTGGAGATCAGACAAACTTGGATAATCATGTACATGGCTTCTCCCCAATCCTTGTATTAGCCAACTAGACGGCTCATTGCCAATGAATGAAATCGAACTGATCCATGCGGGGCTCTCCCGGGTGAGAGAACGGATATTCGAAAAAACTCGCAGGGGATACGAGCTGCAAATGATTCGATCGATGACAGAGATCCCTCAATCTTGGACAGGAGGTACAGGTATGCCAAAAGGGAAACATGGATGCTGTCCCTTTTGCGGGTCGAAGAGGCTTGAGCCCTGGCGCAATACCTATGGCCTGAGAGAGAAGCCTCAGTATCGATGCGCTATTTACTGCAAATCATGTCAATGCGAGGGACCGGCAGCTGTTTCTTACAACAAGGCAACAGCTGAACAGGAAGCTACGGATCTCTGGAGAAGACGCAACAGGAGAAACGCATGAGTGGGTTCCTTGAATCCGCGATCCTGTCGGCAAGGCTATGGGGGCCTGAGTGCCCCCGTTGCTTTTATCAGATGGAGAGAGCTGTCGCGTTGATCGTTCCGACTACTGGAGAGTGGGTGTGTCCGGAGTGCAATGCCTTCACTGGAATCTACCTAGCGAACTATGGAAACGGTTTTGTGAAAAAGAGAAAGCCGCGTACCTCTTAAGCTAAATCTGCTTTATGAGATACGCAGCAAGCACTGTTAGAAGTCCTGCAGCTGCACCCCATAGACCCGAGCGCACCTGAAGTGAGGTTAGGAGTCTTCCCTGGATAATTTGTTCAGCCCTCAATGCGTCCAGGGATTTCTTCAACCCTTCTATCGTCTTCTCAAGGTTCTCAATCTTGACTCGAACTTCAGCGTTAGTAGCAGCGCTGGCGGTCTTCATCTCGTTGCTGCAATCCTTCAGCTCTTCTAGCTCTCTACTGACCCTTTTGATCTCACTGATGAGCAGTCGCCTGTATTCCCCAAAGTCGCCTGGCTTGTCTCCGTCGGCCATGATTCGTACTCCTCGCTTCGGGGGATATGCACAGTCAGGATTGTGCTCTCAACAGGGAAGACTGCTCCGTGCCTTGATCCAGCAGTAACAGTCACCATACTTCCCACAGCTATAACGTACTTGCCATCCGCGTCTTTTTCGAAACGCGACCCGAGATCATCATCAAGAGATAGTTCCATGCAACCATGCGTGATGATCATCAGCTCGTGCCCTGGATGAGAGTGCGTGGCAAACTCTGTGCCTGCTGCCATCACCCATTTGTATACACTAATCTCGGGCTCAGACATCATCAAGCATTTTGTCGCACTACCGGCCAATAGAACATCCGCAGGGATAACAGTCTGTGCTACCCCCGGGATGTGCTCCGGCAATCGTTCTGAGATTTCAGAGAGGACGGCAAGCGCGTTTCTCATGACCTACTCCTTTTTCATCCCAAGCTTGCCTGAGACAACATTGTAGATGACTTGCGCTGAACCAGCTGCTGCCAGGAACCATTGGATTAACAAAGCCGGATCAGACCAATTGATTGTTGTGGATAGAATCGAAGCAAGCAGGGCGCTACAGAACGAGAGCCCATACACAATCCATCGAAGCGTTGGGGCTGTGATCTCCTTACCTTGTCGCTTCACCCAAAATTTGAGAACTCCGACGAATGCTACGATCAATCCACCGCCAGTGAGTAGTGCTATAAGTTGCTGCCACATGTCTTACCTCCCGTGTCGATTTGCTACTTGGACTTCTTAGGGTCCTTAACTCGTCCTCGACGTTCGCTCTGGTCAGATTGCTGACCGCAAACAGCGATTGCTTCTAGCACATCTTTGCGGATCTCTGGAGCAATAACGAGGGATACCTTTCCATCATTGATCGTGATGATCCCGTTCTTCTCTTTAACTGTCCAGCCATTATCTAGAGTCACTGTCGTTTCCATTAGGCCTCCGCCTTGCTGGCCGCTTGCAATCTCTCGACAAGCAGCAAATCTTTCTCCAAAGAGTTACTTACTGTAACAATAGCATCTACAACCATTTGAGCTCGCCCTGGCCCTGGGGGCCATTCGATAACATTCGTTCCTTGTTGAAGAACAATTGTTCCGTCTTCTTTTGCGTTCACTGCCAGTCCAATCTCTGAAACCTCTGTTTCAATCCTTCGCAACCTTCCCATCCTGTTCCTCCTTATGTCAATCCGTGAACTCCAGTTGTTAGATCTGCGTGAGTAGAGATTAAAGAATTAATAACGCTTACTACTGAGGCGCCATCAGCAACAGAATCGACACCGTGGACACTTGTGTTGTCATTTTTATGGCCGCTGAAATTTGATTCGACAGATCCGTGAGCTGTAGCAGAGTCATCATGATTATCTACCGCTTCCTTGCCAACTAAAACACCGCCAGTCGATCCATGTACTCCAGTAGAAGCATTGTGCGCTTCAATTGCATCGTAGATCGTTCGCCCACTCGTGGCTACAATCTGATACACAATCCTTGCATCTGCTGCGGTGTTTACCTGTGCGGCCGTCTGATAGCCATACCCAGTAATTAAATCCGCTATCTGAACATACCCGTAGATGGCTCCCTCAGCACCAGTTACTCCATGGACATTAACGGATGCGTCTTTATGATTCGCATGGAGATACTCGATCCCGCCATGGGCGCCACTAATACCGACTGAAGCCTCATGAGCTGTTATCGATTTGCCAACACCGATATGCGCATCCGATTCATCATCATGAGCATCTATTAATGTATCAATCGCGACATCAATCAATCCGTCTTGTCCTAAACCTGCGACAATGAGGCCGACCGTCGTTAATAAAACGTCGCCGGTCCCTTCTGATGCCCAGGCTATAGGGTCGGGACTTACTGCTCCATGTACTCCAGTTATCAACGCTGCATGTGTTGCTATAGGGCCAGAGACATCGACAGCGGCATTGATTAGTGCCGCCCATGCGCTTGACAACCCATCATCTGCACTTACAAATGTACCGGCAATAATCTTGAAGATCACATCTGTCAAGTCGCTGGCCATATCAAAAGCATAAACGGCCATCTGGTTGACAGAAATCCCTTGTCCTATTTCACTAAGCTCAACTTCACCAGCAAGGGCTGCGGCAATCAAATCTGTGTCATAGATTAGGTTCTCAATCTGTGCTCCACCGCCAGTAGGGAAGGAGGGGATGCCTCCAGTGGAACTTGTCTTTCGCTGGATCTCTCTTACAGCTGCTTTTAATCGATTGATTTCTCTAATAGCCCCCGCTAAATCTTCCGGTGATTGTTCCTCGGGAAGAAGAACCTCTTCCCATTCGTCGAAACCAAGAGTTTCTTCCGTATAGGTCGGATCTCCAAAGTCCCTACTTACAATGACAATCTTGTCGACAAGCGGCAATTGAGCATCGTAATCTGTTCCATTAAGAACAACCGCAATCCTCATGTATCGCCCTGCGCTGTATGTTGTCTCCGGGGGATAGAACTTCTCGTCCTCGAATTGCGCGACACTGAAGCGGAACTGAACGGCTGTCTTTGCCAATTCGGCCTTTCGGTTCGCGTAGGAGACAGCAACGCTAATGCTATGGTTGTGCTTCTTCTTCGACGTGATAGTTAAGTGTCGGAGGGTTTGGCTGATGCCTTCTCCGAGATCGAATGTTTTCTCCCAAGAGCCAGTGTACTTACCCCTACAAAGACCATCCCCTTCTGTTCCACCACCGAACAAATAGATGTCGCTCCATAATCCAGTGCAGGAACAAACAAGAGCAGAGGTTGTTGTAACACTTGCCCCCTCCAATCCAGAAACACTAGCAACTAGCTTGCCGTCTTTCTTAAGACGAGCTGAGCCAGAATGAGCAGAGAATGAAATCGAACATGGAACATCCACTTCAACCGCATAGGCTTCTGGAGCAGTAATCGTGTAGGTTCCACCCTTGTAGACCCAGTTAAGATATGGACGCCCAGCTGCAGTAATGCCAAGAGCAAAGCGTCCAGATCTTGTCATCAAGACTTGGGCAGAAATACTACTTAACTTGATGTACATGCCGCCAGACTGACCGTAGGCTTTCCCTTCGTCATCCGTCTCGATCATTGATGAGTGATACGGGAATGTGATTGATCCGCCAGTGAGATTGTTTCGACCATCATCTGTTCTTTCAGCCCAGGAGCCAGGAGTCAATACTCCATTGGCGCCAGATCCCAAATTGGCAATATCTGTGCCTTCTCCATCTCGGACTCGGGCAAACACAGCGAGAGAGCCGTAGACGGCCATCTCAGCAATCTCGGTTAGCCCAACGCTAGGAATGATCTTCCCTGCTGGATCATAAGCTATGACGCCTGTAATCGGACTACCATCTCTCCAATCATCTTGAGAGTCAATGGTTGTTGTAGTATCAGCCACCAATTGCCTCCGCTCTCTGCCAGCAAAGATCCATTAGTCCCTCTGTCCTCATGGCTCCAGCCATTTTGTCTGCAAGAATAGAGAGCCTGTCCACATCTACCGCAAGCGCTTTCAAGACGAGCGTTGCTATCGAGCTCATCAACACGACATCAGCGACCGTAGTATTGCGAGTAATCATTCCATTCAATTCGTTGTCAGTGAACAATGGGAAAGCCGTATCAGTATCATTGATTTTTCTTCGCAGCCAATTGAGATTATCAAAACCAGCCTCGGCATCACCAGTTGCTGCAACGATCGAGGCTCCTCCGATAGATCCATTAAGAGCCTCTGTTTGGAAGGCTCCGCTTATTGTGTAAACGTAGATGTAGCCAGCAGCATTGCCGCCAAGGAAGGTGCCGGAAGAAATGACGACGGATGAAACGATCGCTGTCTTGGCACTAACTGCACCAGTAAGGATTTCAGCTGCCACAGGGAGGGTTGCTCCTGTGTCAAAGGGAATCCGCTCCATATCGTCATGATATGTCCACGTCATAAGCTATCGCCTCCCAGACCATTGCTCAGCAAACTGTCCGAAAACAGCAGCCAGCCTAGACATGGTGAATGTTCTTCCAGCCGCATCATGCAAAGCAAGCAACACTCCAGGAGATGTTGGAATGAAATCTAGCAATTCCCCAATAGCACGGAATGCGTTATCGCCATGCTCCTCAAGAGTAGCAAGGATCAGCTCATCAGAAAACATCGCAACGGCTTCAACTGTATCTCCCAGCTGAAAGCGAACGTAGTCTTTGTCAGCAACGAGATCATCTGTATAGCTGAATGACATGCCTATCTCCTTTGTCTCAACTCGAGCAGAATGTTATCCATCGAGCTTCTCTCGTACCATCCTTCGTCATCTGTGCCTCTGCCTACTGTCGTTTTGTTCGTGTCTTGCTCGAACGCACTATCAGCAGCTTGGCTCTCATCCGAGTCGTCACCTTCTTCAATTTCATGACGAATCATCTCTTCAATGATGCGCAGGAAATTCCCGAGGATGTTCAGATTCACTTGTCCTTGCAGCCTGAACTTCCTCCGAAGCATGCCTGGATCAAGCAGCAACCGCCGGAGTGCTTTGATAACGCACTTCTTCATAGATGATTCGGCTGCGATGAGATTGAGAAGGTAGACATCATCGTAGACCTCTTTCTCTTCGTCAGTATCCCCGAGTCTTTCACGCAGTCGACCCAACTCTGTACCTGGCGTATAGCTCATTAGAGAATATCACCGCCCTTCGCAACATCGATGAAGAGCTGTGCTTGTGCCTTAAGAATATCTGCCTGGCTTTGAACTTGGGCACGCTCTTCTCTGTAGAGAGCAAGTTCTTGTTGGAACAAATTGATTGCCTGCGTAGTTTTCTCTTTCCACATCGCAAAAGAAGCTTCAGGGTAATCTTCAAGGGTTGGAATGGTTGGAGCTGTCGGTTGTACAAGCTGCGATGCTTGAGCAAGCTTCAGATAACCGGTGACCGTATAGAAATTCTCATTAAGTGCCCAGTACGCCGCATCAATCTCAGCAGTAGTAAAGTCGCTTGAGCCTTCATCATTGATAACCGTTCGAATTGCAGCAAGAATATCTGAAGGCATAGTGCTAATCATGATCCAAACCTCCTGCGAATCAGAAGCTCTATCTCATTGGTGATCAAAAGCGCGTCAGTACGGGAGATTTCCACTTGGCCAAAATACTTGTCTTCAACAAGAGTTGCGTTGTCCCCTGAACCGATCATGACGCGTATCTCTCCAGTTGCTGTATCTTCTACGGACCCGCTGCCAATTGAGAATGCCTCATCGTCCGGATCAGATGGATGAAGCCAAAGAGTAATTGTTTCGTCTCCAACCAGAGTGGTGTATGCAGATCCATTAGAATGCGTAAGGAAGAGTTGAAAGTAGAAGCCGTATTCGCCTTCTCTTGCAACAACTAAGTCTCTTTTTTCCATAGGCCATCTCCATATTCAGCATTGCCTTGACAGCTAAATCCTTGCTGCTCTATTTCCAAAACTAACATTCGCCCCTCTATTTCCAAGACTCACTGTGGCAGTAACCCAGTCTCGCGTAAAGAGTATAGCATCTGTAGTAAATGCCGCGCTCCCCGATTGCATAAGTGCTGCGTCAATGAAAATTGTTCCGAGGACTACCTCGACAAGCTGGGCAGTTAGCTCAAGCAGCGCCTCGGCTCTCCCTGCAAGCCGCGCATCAATCTGGAATGTGTCGGCCCCTTGATCTTTTATCAAGGCCCCCATCGAGAATTGGACCAAAAGCGCTTGTTGCAAGAACGCGTCCAGAGTAACAGCCATTACGTTCTCTTCTTGAATCAGAGCCGACAGCAACAATGAGCTCGTTTTTAGCTCCTTCAACATGGCATCAATATCGACACTACTGGTGTCAAGATTCTGGAGCATTGCGGTTGCAGAGAGGTACGCAGATTGAAGGTCCAGGAGCAGAGCCGTGATCTCAAGGGGCTGTGCTGCTTCATCCAGAAGGTAAGCTGTAACAGAGTAAGCCTCGCTATCCATTCCCTTTAGAAGCGCATCAAGACTAACGCCCCATATGTGAATAAAGATGCCGTCTTGCGTAGCCCATCTGTTCTCTCCAAATTTGGACGCACCCCATCTGGCCATATATCTCCTTAGCTAAAAATCATTGGTGTCGGAACAAAAGGCATTAATGCTGGAGCCATCCAAACATCGTCCTTGTCGAGAGATCGTGACAAATATGGTTGAGGCGCAATGAATTTTGTCTTCTCCTTGTCGTACGTGTAATGCTTCCCAACAGCCCGTTTGTATTCTTTGAATACTGGCACCCAATTACCGCCGAATAACGCCTTAGCAAATGAAGGCCCAGACAAATCGCTCAATGCATCACCATCTGATACAACGACAATACGCAATGCTGTATTCACTTTGTCTAATTCAGCAAAGTGTCTGCTCATCGACTCACCATTACCTATATCTGTATCTAACGATGACTACACCGTCACCGCCTGCGCCGCTCGCCTGACCATCAACACCTGTTCCTCCGCCGCCGCTGCCCAGCCCATCCGCGCCATCAGCAGCAGCCGCTGCCTGCACAGACCCAGCACCGCCGCCACCTGATCCACCAGATCCAGCAGTTGCGTACGTGCTGTTATTTGAACCACCACCACCACCGCCGGCATATACGACCGGCGATCCTGTTATTGACGAAGAAATACCATCTCCGCCATCGCCGCCAGACGAATTATGAACACCTGCATTTCCAGCCTCGGACGCACCACCACCTCCACCACCGACTGTACTCACAGAGCCATCAGTATCACCTAAGGCTCCATCATAACCTTGTCCACATGTGCCATCTCCAATGTTGGCATCTGCCCCAGTTCCTCCACCGCCAGATCCTCCATCTCCCGGAACTTGGTCTGGGCTTGAAGCTCCACCACCACCACCAACAGCGTCGGCCTCATCAGCGCCGCCAGAATCAAATAGAGAATTGCTCCCATTGTTACCGCGTGTTCCGTCATCGCTTATGCTTGCACCGCCTGCTCCGACAGTTATTGTCTTAGATCCGACTGCAACAAACGCGATGCCAGAAATAACGCCGCCAGCACCACCACCACCGGAACGAGAGCAGCCTCCAGCTCCGCCGCCAGCAACAACTAGATATTCGATATATCCTGGCCGAACAACAACGAGAGAACTAGAACCGGCGAATGTATGAATCTTGTAATCTCCGCTGTACGCAACAACACCACCGTCAGCAACAACTCCTGGATACCCGAACCACGAATGAACCTCGGTCGATACTCTTTCGCGCCCTCGCATCATGGTACCCCTTACGTTATTTCATTCACATAACCGTGAATGATTACGACATTCGCCGATGATGCAAACGCCTTCACAGTCAATTCATTCTGTATCAGCAAACCGGGAACCGTTAAGACCAACCCGGATTCAGCAGGAATCGTCAGCTCTATGTTGTCGTCAACCGCTGGGTCGCCCCATTCTATTGTCAACTTTCTGGCTGTCGTGTCTATATTAACCGCATACAACCAGACTTCATCCCATGCTGCTGTGCCAGCAACGGCCGTATGAATAAGAGTCCCCGCTGTAGCTACGGCAACTACCTTCACTCCTCTGCCATTCGTCGACCCGCTCAATAATGCCTTCGTATATGTTGCCACAATTCCTCCTATAAGAATACTTGGACAGCGAGGATGTCTGTACTTCCGCCAGCACCACCCGCAGCCCACTTCATACCAGTTGCCTCTCCAGAGTCAGCAGTTAGTACCGTATCATTCGCCCCAGCTCCAAGCCTTGCTGGTGTTGATGCGGCAGATGCGCCTAATATATCGCCCTTTGTAGTGAATAATGATTTTGCTATTGCTCCAATGGTTGCAAGTACAGAGGCAGCATCTGCATCATCGAGAATGGTCTGTGCGAATGCTGTACAGTCAACCATGGCTACAGTGCCAGCACCAGTGCCAAGGATTATCTTGTCATCTGCGAAGGTAAGTGCTGCAAGCGCTGCGAGCCCCGTGTTGTATGCTTGAACGGCAGAGCCAACATCGGTATCTACAAGAACATCTGCATGAGAGGTTTCGTTAGCCGATGTCACATCCGCGCCAGCATCTACACCAAGAAGTGTCAACACTTGTGCTATAGATAAATCAGTAATGTTCCCGGCTGTAATACGTCCGACTAATGTTTGTACCGCAACCTCGAGTGCAACGGGAGTATCGTCTGTAATCGCAACAACGAGGCTTTGAGCATCGAATACGCTTTTTGCCAGATAGCCCCCAAGATCTGTTCTTAGATCAAGTATGAATTCGGCCGCCGTCGCTAGTTCAACATTGCTCCCTATTGCAAAGGTATGAGATGCCGTGCTTTCAACATTGCCAAGAGTGCAAGGAGTTACACCAGTGAGAGTATTTGTTGAGATACCCGTGTATTCATAAAGAGCCCACTGATCGTCATCTTCGACTCGGATGTACCCGCCCCCTGCAGCAAAGGCGGCTGCGCTGGTAAGGACCATCTCAGTATCAGTCCCATGCACAAATTGAGCTGCAAGCGTGTTCGTGATCTCGTTTAGTATTGAATATGGTTTTGCCATTAGTCTTTCTCCTCAATTGCTCCGACACTGCTAACCACAGACACGCCACGAATCCAGCTGGCCACTTTCTCGGGGGACACCGGCTTCCCAAAAGAGTCCCTCGCAACAACGTGTGTTTCGCCGTTGTACTTGAATCCAAGAACATATCCACGTCGAGGCTTTCCGCCAGGAACGGACGAGACACCGAGATCTACCATTCCCTTGCGCTTGATAATGATGTCTGCTCCTGGAGGGATTGCGGCCTCAAGCCTGGCTTCGAACGGCAATGTAAAACATAGCTGCCCAGAAGCAGCCAGTATTTTCTTAGCAAGAATCTTCCCGAATGGCAACCAGTATGCTTTCTTGATCTTCTTATTCCGAGCCTTAACTGTTACCCAACTGATCTCTTGCCCTGTGTGTGGATGAAATTGTGCCTGTGTTGTGCCATCCATATACTCAATGGCCCAGAAGTAGGAGAGGGGCAATGTGGCAAGGGAGGCAAGTTGTTCTATAGGATTCAACTCTTTGCCCCCTTTATTAATTTACGCTATTCGAGATCGTGCCCATTCTGCGAACGCTTGGATTGTAACAGTAATCGGCTCTGTCTGTCCTTCTTCAACATAAATGACAGAGCATTTGCGCAAGTCTTTCCATGATCCCTTCACTGGGTTCCCGATAGCTAGACCAGCAGCGATCTGTTGTTGCGCAAATAAAATCTTGGCATCATCGAAGTAGCCTTTTTCTTCTCCGGCCGAGTGAATGTCCTTCTTGTTCTCATTCCACTTCCGATGAAGAATGGCCCCAAGTCGAGAATGAACACGGCGCTCTTTCTTCCCGTCAGTGTAGATGGCGCCAGGGACGACCTTAAATAACTTCATGACCCCTCCTAGATTTCGTCGTACTCGAACGTGATTGTTTCTGCAGCCTGAGCCCCTAAAGTCCCGTCGCCATCAACTACTAATTGACACACAAGGAGATCGGATCTTCCCTCAGCATCATAGGCGGCTGTATCCAATGTAAGCTCCGCTCCGTCAGTGTAGTCGAACAGGTCTGCTGGAGTCGCTGTCTGGTCCTTGAAGTAGTCGTGACCATTAGCTGCATCATCGATGTCATATCCTGTAGAGCTAGACCCCGCAGCACGTTCATAGTTGGCAATTGGGCAGCCGTTATCGCCAGCGTCTCTCACACCAACTTGAATCAATCCGCTCGTTCCGACTGTCCACCCGAGGGCTCCATCAGTGTAAACCTTGATGTTGTCGATCTGGGTAAACGACCCGCTAAAATACAAGCAGAAGGATTTCCACCAAGACCTCATGAGGTTGCCAACGCCGCCTGATGGGATAGCATTGGGATTCGTCAAAAGAGGATTGTAGGCATCGGCGCAATTGAATCGTGCGCTCGATACTGTGTTATAAGTAATCGAAGCTCCATTTCCTTCTTGGATGACAACAGCCGCAGACATAATTTGTCCTCCTAGTTCCTTGGCGGCCGAACTGCGGCCATAGCGATTACGGAACCGGCAGACATCAGCGATTCCTTATTGTCCACAAATTCCATTATTCCGAGAGATGCACTCAATCGATCGACTCTCTTCTGAGAGAGCTCTCTTATCCTGGCTGCAGCGTACTGCCCCGCTATTCCCTTCAGATCCACATCAAGCTGTCTTCTGGCGACAGACTGGATCATTTTGAAAGCAGAGGCTGATACGGGTTCGTCAGGCTCTTCTATGCCATCAGCAGGCTCGTCAATCACAGGAACATCTGCAACTACAGGATCAGGAGAAGACCTATCTTCTCTTGTCCACTGAGCAACATCTTCTTTTACTTTGCGAAGCACTCTCTCAAAGTCCATTCGCGTCGGCCACTTAATACTGGCGCTTGTGTCCTTCAACCGATCATAGGTATCCAGCAACGGGACAACATTCTGCGTCCAGATTCTTTCCTTCCTATGCCTTGGCAATCCAATGGAAGAACTAAATGCGTAATCACTATCAGTGCGTTCCCATGTTCCATCATCGTTATAGACTGCGGGCCCCTTACGCTGATTAGGGGTTTTGGCTTTCGTCATATTGAGAGCCTCGGCAAACTGAGGCTCAAACTCTGCCCAGAGAGCCGCAGGAGAGAAACTGACATCTCGCATACGTGTTTCCTTTAGAGCGACCCCAGGGTTCGACTTCTGATGGAAAGCCACGAAGGCCGCTTGAGCTGCATCAATAGGATTCCCAGATGAGGATAGGCCAAGAGCTTGGTTTAACAGATTCGGATCATCGAAGCCAGCGAGATCGCTCAACACATTCGGAACTTGCCCTAAGACTGTATCGATGAGCTTCCAATCATTAGGTTGCCCACTGGCTGCAAGATTTTTCAACTCTTCCAATTCTGAATTTGCTGGTCTCTTGTAAGCAGGATAGCCAGCCTCGATGTTGGGTTTATCTGCTAGAACTCTTAGGTCAAAAATAGCAGCAGCATATTCCAGCGCATCGGCAAGCTCAGTCGTACTATCCGTCACATCCACATCATGTATTTGACTTGAGCTGCCAATAGCCATTGCTTTCTGCAAGTCAGAATTTAATTGTCTGTAATATTTCATGAAGTCATCCATGTCACCCTTGCTAACAAGCAACTCTCCGGTGGCGGCATCTCTCATATTTCCAAGGGTGAACCCAAACCCACCCACTTCATCAGCGTCGAACCATGCATTTAAGAAAACACCAAGCTTGTATGGTTCTCCTTCGTATGTAAAATCACCTTGAGAGCTAATCCTGTAGTATTCCCCTCCTGTACCAATTGTTTCAGTCTCTGAAGCTGTGCCGGCAGGAGATGCGGGAGGATTGTCGTTTGCTTCAGGGGCTGTTGCAATTCTCATGAATGTTGTTTCACCTACAGCATCTACGTCAATTGCAGTAGACCCATCAAGAGCTCTCAATGCTCCTTGATCTGCACTGGAAAAATTGGGCTCCGGGTTGTACTCCCACCCCGTTCTTACAAGTGGCTCGTCTGTAGCAATCTGTTCATCACATAGCGCTTTCATTCCGACGAACAATAAGTCCCCGGCAAAAGACTCGATGAAAGACGTAACATCTTCTGGCGTTGCAGTATCAAGTATGGCTTCAGAGATTTCGGCAGACATAGCTAAGCAGAAACTCGGATCAGTGAAGAAGGAGATAACAATGTTTGCTCCAATTCCTGATTGATATTGAGTTTCGGCCATGAACTTCATGCCGAGAGATTCAACGATTGCAAGTTGAATATCCTCTGTGCTGACAGAAACCGAAGCTTTAATTCTGGCGCCAGCTTGACTCATGATCCGTAGCGGCCATGGGAAGAAAGACGCGCCCCAGTACTGCGTATTCGGTAGCCGTTCTTTCGTCACAGGGTCGACAGCGCCATCTCTCACGCTCATTTCGAACGCATCATTCACGCGCTTGATCATTTCATTCAGAGCTGACTCGATGGCTTCAATATGAGAAGTTCCCTGTTCGACTTGGTAGCGATACGAATACATCGCACCGCTCATGTAGACATTCCGCAACCCAGCATCAATCCAAGGTTGCGCCAGAATTGAGTTGGACGAAAAGTATTCCCTAATGCCAGTTTGAGCAACGGGGACAGGCTCTGGAGCTGGAGTCACGACAGGTGCTGGAGCTGGCTCAATTAGATCTCTACCACTCGTATCTCTGTAGGTCTGCTCATAGTTCTCGCCGGCTGCGGCAAGAGTTTGCAGATGAGCCTCGAGCTTTTTGATAGCCCCTTCTTCGCCTTTCCCATCTCGCCACAGACCAACAAGTTCTCGGTAAACCTTCTTCGTTGATTCGACAATCCATGGTTCAGAAAGCAATTCTTCAACAGCTTCATCAAAGGTTAACCCTGGCAGCGGTTCCACATTCTGTGGCCCGAGGTATGGGTTCACTACAACTTCAGGTTGTTCTTCAGCAGGCTCCTGATTAATTGAAAATTCCGGCACTTCTTGTTCAGGCTGCACGATCGGCGCGGGTTGCTGAACAACGGGCGCTGATTGCGAAGCTGGTGCAAATGGATTCATTACTGGTGCTGTCGGCTCCATGGGGTCATCAACAACTTCCCCGTAGTCAACAGGCTCGGGATCAGAAGCTTTCGGGTCTGGCGCTTCTGGTTCATCTGGATCATTGACTACCTCTCCGTAGTCGACAACTGCCTCAGCTTTAACTTCAGCTGCAGTATTGGCCACGCTATCAAGCAGATTGCCAGGATGATCCATCTCCGGCTCTTCGCCATCATCCTCGTCCGGATCGGCCTCTTCTGAATCAGCTTCTTCCTGAGAGTATTCAATGACAGGCTCAGCGCTTTCTTCTTCCGGATCAACTTCCGGGGTCTCTTCTTCTGCTTCTACTTCTGCCACCTCCGGCAAATCACCAGGATCTGAAGCAGGAGGAGTGATCTCCCCCTGCTCTTCGATCTCTTCTTCAGGTGTCGTTTCAGTCGTGGGCATCGTGACATCAACTGGCCCTGCTGCAGCCTCAGAAGCATCATCACCAGAGGCATCGTACTCATTGAGCACCTCGTAGTTGACGATAGGATCAAAGTCTTCAGGCATCGTGATACGGAAAGCTTCTCCGCCATTGGCCAAGTAGTCATCAATGTAGGGACCAAGCTCGTTTACCATTCTTGCAACAAGCCTGTCTACCCATGTCTGAATATCTTCCTCTTCAGGTTGCTCCGTTGATAGGTTTGTTCCAAGAGCAGGATCAGGATTCGGTGAAGCCCAAGCTGCACTCATTGAGAATCCAGCTATTGTTGCCAGCTGTTTCCATGCTACACCTTTGCGCTGATCGTCAGTGTTGAAATCTTCCTGAGCAATCCGTGCCACAGCATTCTGAAACATGTCTGTTGCTACACTCTTTGCTGCTCTACGGCCTATCATAGTTCCGCCACCTTCTTCTTAAGGAACCAAGTCTGCAAGAGGGATAAAGCACGTGGTTACATCAAATGAACAGCCGCTCCCAAGCCCTTTGCATGCGGCTGCCATCCAAGTAAGGAAAGATGCTCTCTCTCCGTCCCCTTCAATCGTCTTCTCTCCTGAGCCAGGGACAAGTTTTGTTTTGCTCCACGTCATTCCACCCGGAGAAGTCTTCATCCAGAAAGATTGATCCGTTGCCTTCAGTGCCTTCATCTCATTTTGTCTTGCAATGCCCTTAACCCCTGTCTCCGAACCAATCTGCGTAGTCAGCCAGAGATGGAGGCCAAACATAGTGAAGATGTCGTCAATCGTCTGCAAAGATGGAAGCGTCGGCGGAGGAATAGGGACGCCTTCCGTATAGACCTGAGCAGCAACTGCATCCCCATCATAAGCGCTAACGTCGATGGCATTGACATTCATTACACCCGTAGACCAATTCGCAGCAGTACCTTGGCCTCCTGGTATAGTTTCGGCGATTTGAGCAGACAGGGTTGCGTCATAGCCCCCCGAACGACTCGCAATCTTTCCAATCAGGGCAAACACAATCGGGCGCAAGAGGTCTTCCATTGCACCCTGCTTGCCTGTACCGTCAACAGCATACGGAGAAACTCCAATATCCGGGTCGATCAGCTGGTTGCCCCAGTTTGGATTTGCATTCGGGCTTGTTGGCAAAGTGCCGATAACATCTCCGCCAGCGGTGATCCATGTCAAGAAGATGTTGTAGAATCCCCTCTGAACGGTTTGACGGATTTTTGCAAGCGCCGTCTGTGTTTCAGGAGAATACAGAGAAGAATATTCGTCCCACATTTCGCCAATTGCTTCAGCGGTCATCATGGCTGTCGATCGACTGAACTGCGTAGGATCGTCGAACACCATGTTCCCCATGAGTCCGCGAATCTCTGCTTCCATAGCTCCTACATTGCCCGGAGTGAGCTGAACCGCTCCAACAGCAGCAGTGGCGGCCTTTACTCGCTGGCTTGGGCCAAAGAGCTTGCTAACAAAAGATGCATTCATTCTTGTCTCCTTCTTCTGGGTCTGGGCCTGAGCTACGAGCTGGCCGAGCCACCAATCTATGTATTTTTTGTACATTACTTCAGAGAAAAGTGGCTGCCCCGTCTTTGCGTCCCTGGGGCCTCGCCTCTCATCTTCCCACAGAGGAATCGTAGTCCGAAGCAAATTCCAAATGGATACGAACAGATTAAATGGAATCTTGTACGCATAGCTCATCAGCTCTGCCTGTGCATACTTCAACAAAGATTCTGCTCTTGCAGGACCGACGTACCATTTCGACTTCGACTCCACTTTTCACCTCCCAGGGGGAAGATAGCCGGGCCACCGTAGCAGCCCGGCAGCCGGTTAATTAGTCGTCCATCAGGACATAGACATACCACGTTGAGGATGCGACATCAATTGCTCCACCAGTTTCATTTGCGAGAGTAACGGTGACAGTGTTCTGTGCTGTAACAACGCACGACACAAGCATGTCAGTTATGTCAACACCCGCACCAACGAAAGCAGCATCGCCAAGCTCGCAAGTCACAGTGAAGTCTCTGGATTCTTGGCCTGCATCAGCAATCTCTGCTGGGTCCCAAGTTCCGCTAGTCCCTGTCATCGTTAGAGATCCGCTAATAGACACATCGCCAGTTGCGACGATGCCGCCAGAGCCAGCCTGGATTGTGGTTGTACTTGTAGTGTTTGTGCTACCAATAACCACAGTCTGTACGCCAGCACCGTTTGCAATAGAAACCGTGTGAGCGCCAGTACCAGTACCAATGTTCATGGCAAGTATCCCGCTAGAAACACCGAGGCCAATCGTTCCGGTCTGATCAGATTTACCAATCGTGATCGTAGAGGCCGCGACACCTTCGATTGTGAAATTGCCAGTACCAAATCGCAGATCAAGAGAGCTCGCAGTCGTAATGCTGCCAAGCGTGACTGTCTGTTCAGCTGCGTTCGAGAACAATGCGACTGCACCAACGGCTGTTGCAGTGAAGTCATCTGTAGAGGTGATAGACATATCGCCAGTACCACTTAGGATTGCCATTGAGGACACGCCTGTTGCGTTACCAAATGTCACTGTCTGAGCCACAGCATTGGAGAAGAGAGCCACCGCTCCCGAAGCCGTTGCAGTGAAATCGTCAGTTGATGTGATATTGATGTCGCCAGTTCCAGCAGCAATTACCGTCGCACTCGATGTCGTTGCAGACCCGAGGGTAACCGTCTTGATGCCAGCACCAACACCGATGTCAATTGCTTGAGTTCCAGTTCCACCAAGAGTGATAGTGCCCGTTGTCGTGCCAGTCCCGATATTGACGGCATAGTTCGAGCTCACATTTAAGTTGATGATGCCTGTAAGCGAAGCGAATGCGCCTGTGTGAGTGAAGCCACCAGTCGTTAACCCGAATGTTCCCGTGGTTGTCCAGGCAACATTCTTCGTCGAGCCCGTGTGGGCAATCGCCAGATTCCCAGTCGTGTCAGAAACAGCGAAGGTTATAGACGCGCCAGCGTCAAACCCCACTACGCGACTAGCCGTGTAGTCAGTGATCGATGTTGAGCCAGTGTTCACTAGGATAGGACTCGTGATATTCAGCTGTGTCGCCGCTTCACCAGTTACCAGTTGCGCAATCGTGGTCCCAGAGAAACCAAGCTTCACGTAACCAGAAGCCGCAAGGTTATTCAGTGCTAATGTTGGCTCAAGGATTCCGTCGTACCACGTATTGTCTTCGTCTGCAATAGAGAGAAGGAATACTGGAACATCCGTTGCTCCGCCTGTGGGCAAATCAAGCAACGCAAGATTGGCGTTTGCGTCAGCGGTTGTGTATTCCAGAGATGCTGGCACACCCGTACCCAAACCCCAGTCAAGATCATCCGTGGCTGTATACCCAGAGACAGTACCAGGAAGAGCGATGGTCGAGGCGACCCCGCCAACTTCAATCGCTGGAACACCGTCAGAGGTAAAGGTTAGCCGAGCCCAGCTAGTCCCAAGATCATCAATGACTGCAATAAATTGCTGCGTGTCCCCATCGAAGAATCCGTAATTGGCTAGTTCGTCTGCAATAATAATGCCAGGCACAATCGTTGAGCTGCCAGCATGCATATCAAAGACAAGAGCTACTGCGTTAGGGTCAGACTCATCCATAACGAGCTTTGCGATCGAAGCTCCCGTTGTATCACGGAAGTCAATGTATGGATCAGAGCCATCCATTTCCTGAAGAACTAGCTGATGCCCTTTGGACTCACTGGCAACTGCCAAAAGCCCGGTAGCAAAAACTGCCATCCCCAGCAAAAGCAGAATAATCAAAAATCGTTTCATTGCTTTCACACTCCTCTATGCTGTCTCTTGCGAATCCGGACAGTCACGTTTCCAACATTATCATTCACGTCAAGGCGAGGATACATCCACCCAGCTCTCCCATTTGCTACATGGAAGGTTTGTCTAAGGCCATCACCAAAAGCAGTGATCCCCAAGTTCGTGACAACGGTATCGATATATTCAGTACCGATACTTTCCTCAAGGGAAAACAAGGCGCCAAGATCAACTGATGCTGCAGTGTGGCCTGTAGCAGTAGTATCAATCTGGATCTCGTAGTCCTCGCACTGTGTTAGATTGACTGGCTTGTCGTCATCCGGCGCAATGCCGTTGGCAACAGCCGCGTCTGTCCAGGTGAAGAGACTGACTTGTTCCAGCGAATATGTCATGGCACCTCCCTATTTAGAGCATCTCTTCGAGCCGTGAGATCAGCGTCTTTCGAGGCTTATCTCGACTGCCTTCCTGGGCGAGTGCTTCTGCCGCAGAAATTTTCTTCTCAGTAACGGCTTTCAGAATCCCTGTTACGGACATGCCTTCAAGGACGATTGCTTCTTCCCCATGTTCCGGCATTGAGCTGAGTTCTTCCTCTACTTGTTCAGAGTCGGGCTCAGGCTCAGGTTTCGGTTCAAGCTCGGTTCCTGCAATAGGCTCCGGAGTTGTATCCTCCGCTACTTCAGCGGCTATCTCTTCTTCCTGTGTAGGAACAGAAGCATCCTTCTCAAAAGCGAGCGGTTTGTATGCATCGGCATCAGCATCAACATCTAATGCTGCGGCAAACGGGCCGGCAGCGATACGCGCCACCAGCCCTGTGTTGCCTGTATAGCCTCTGCCAAGCACAACCTGGAAGGCATTGTTATCCAATCCAAGCCGCTGAGCAGCAGTACCAGTTCCGAGCCCCATTTGCTTCATCAGGTTTCTCAGCACCGGCACGTTAATTGTGGTCTTCATTGTCTAGCCTCCTAGAGTTACTACGGAGCGAGGACGTTCGTGCTTCCTCGGACTGCACCCTGCCAGTACATCCATGCAAGGCCGTAGTAGTGATAAACCTGCCATCGCTGGCGGCCTGGATGCGTGAACTGCCATGTCGACGTCTTCGGTTCCATCTCGACGCGTGGGTCTTCAACGCCTTCGAAGAAGCTAACGTGCAAGCCAGGGATCTCTTTTGGATCGGCGACAATGTACCAGTCGTATTCGTTCTTACGACTGTAGATGACTTCCTTCACTCGTTTCTTGATCGTGTTCTTTCCACGATTCGACGTGTCATATCGGTCATCGTTCTCGACGATCTGATCAGCGGTTTCGCGCCAATGCTTACCTACAACAACGTATGCACCGTCAGCCTCAAGGGGCTCATCTGCGCCATCGACAGCTGCGTCGAGGAGGCGGAATGCGGCTACGAGGTTGTCATAGTTGAAAGGCTTTCCGGTTCCAGCGTCATCGAGGTCATTCGAGTGATTCGTCTCGTCAAACAACGAGTTGTCATCATCGACGGTCGGATTCGACTGCAGGTAGTCAATGAAGATCGACTGGTGCAATCGAGAGGCGGTTGCTTTACCAAGAGCCTTTCCGAGGTTGTCGAAGTATCCCAAACGATCGGAACGCTTCGTGCGCATGTCGACAACAACAAGATCTCCATACCCGTCTACCGAGTACGTGATCTCATCAGCGTCAGCGAGTCCGAGGTAGTTAAGCTCTTCACCACTGTCCGCCATCTTGTCGATCATGCCCAGCTGCGACACGCGTTCGAGAACCTGGGAATCCATGTAATCAGATTTCCCAACTGTGCAAATCTTGCGCCATGCATCGCCCCAGTTGTAATAGGAATCGAGCAAGTTTGCGGTGATGTTCTGCGTCAGCAAGTTCGGAACCATGTCCGGAGACACTGATGCGACCATACGAGCAAAACGGTCCAGGCGCATAGGTGCGCCAAATTTCTCCATGACTGCCACAGCATCAGCGATCTGCTGCGGATTCATACCTGCGAGTTCTGGCTCATCGGCCCCCATAAACATGCGGGGATCAAGTCGTTCTACATTTTTAAGCATGCTGTCACCCCCCTTTAGGCGATGAGACTACGTTGAATGAGGACGCGAGCCTGGACTTCAGCTGTCGTAATTGCGCCCTCAATGATGATCCCGATAGATGGGTTGGTCGAAGATCCGTCGTCAAGCGCATCGGCTCCTGCAGGCACAAGCTTGTCGCCTACATCAGCTGTCAAGCTTGCGACAGTGAAGTCCCAAACATCGCCATCTCCAAGAATCCAAGCGGGAATGTTGGTGGCACTGATCGCGCCATCTCGACAAATAACACCGTCAATTGGCGAGCCGTCAGAACAAGCGACGGCAAGGCCAGAAACAAACTGGAAAATATCCCCAGCTTCGAGTGCTCCGGCACCAATCGTCACCGACATCCGGCGATCCTCACCACGAACAAGTGCAGCTTTCACTCCTTGTCGTACAAGCGTGGTCATTACATACCTCCTTCGTCGTCACGCACAAAGGTCTTGGCGCCCAGGATACGGGCCACCGAGGCCTCGAGTCCTTGTACTCCAAGTTCCGCACCAACGGGAGCTCCATCAAGCGTTACTGCAGCCCGACGCGACAGCTTGCCGCTAAGTCCAGCTTCAACCCTGCGACCGAAGGCGATAAATTCTTCGACTTCTGCTTCTGTCACAGGTTTGCCTTTGAACGTCTTTGCCATCTCAAGCATCATTTCGTTCGAAAGTCCGCTTGCTCGCAATCGCTCAGCCACCATTTCTTCGGTGTCAGCGGTGATGATGCGAGATTTAATCGCATGGACATCGCGAGCCATCCGTTGACCCGGAAGTCCACTCATAACTGTCTGGTTCTCCATAGGAGCACCTCCTAGCGCTTCACCTTTAGCGAGTTCCGCTATGGTTGGCGCCGACTTTTCTTCTTCCTGGCCGGAGACAGCTCCGCCCGTCGCATCCTGCTTGTCGGGGAACACAGCCCCATAAACGGCATTGACCAACTTCAGATACTCTTCAAGCGGGAATGACGCTACGTCATAGCCCTCTCCAATTTCAGTGATTGCTGATTCAACAGCCGGGTCAACACCTTCGGGAACCTCTGCCCCTGCAAGCATGCTCGCAGCAAGTTCCTTGCCTGTTTTTTGAAGCCACGTCTTGTCAAACTTGGCAACTTCTGGTGAGGCCGGAGGAGGCGCTTCTTCTTGTTCAGAAGACTCCGCTGGCTTACCAAAGGAAGCTTTCGCTTCATCATCAAGAGCTGGAATTTCTTCAGCAGCCTTGAGCAACGCCTGAAAATTTTTCACGGAGGCGGTCAAAGCCTTAGAGAGGATGCGTCCTTCAGCAGCAGGGAATGTAACAAAGTCCATGCTGTCTACTTTGTTGATTTGTACAACTTGATGCCCGTCAGCTACATCTCCGCGAGCATAGATGGACAGACCAGGGAGTTCGACACCGTTCTTAATCATTGCATCGATTAACGCCTGGCGATCCGAGCTCGTTAGAAATACTGACGCATACACAGCCTGTTCAGAGGGGTCCCACACAGCATGCTTGGTAAACCCGAGGGTATTACCGAAAAGCATATCCGTGGGGATTGACTCGTCATCAAGATGGTTCGTAATGTCGCCGTAGCGACCCTTGAACACCATTTCCTTGACTGGGACGTCGTCGAACAATTTATCTGCAACAGCTTGTTTCAGAGCCTTTGCAGTCCAGATTGTTCCGTCCAGAGCAGCTCCTGCCTTAATCAGCCTGGCCCGATAGATGCCCGCTTTCGCAGACGCCTTGAGCTTTGTCTTGCTGAACACAGAAAGATTGCCGTCTGGTGTGTCTTCGAGCTTCTTGAGAAACGAAGAAAGACTTGTCGGCACACCGCCGGCTTTGCCCTTCTTTCCAGCCTGGCCCTTTTTGTTGGCCTTGCCAGAAGGTTCCTCTTCATCTCCAAGAAACTCGTTCAAGAGCTTTAAGGCGCGAGCTGCGCTTTCGGGAAGCTCCCCAAGTTTCTTGAGCGAAGCTTGAAAGCCCCGCAGTTCCTTTTCACTGATCTCAACTCCGGTCTTGCCTTGCTTCTCAAGCGCCTTGTTGAATGCTTTAACAACAGCAGTTAGGCCCTTGTCCGGTTCTTTTTCAGAAGAGAGAAGAGTGAATATTTCTCCGACCTGAGCTGTGGACGCTAGGAGCCGTCGCATGTGTCGAGTCGGTGAAAGTGGAACATTCCTTGCCATGAAATCACCTCCGCCTTATCAGCTATCATCTAGGATGATTACAGCGCGGAAGCAGGGTCTGGTTCAAGGAAAAGGCATAACTCCAACAAAAAAAGGGACCCGAAGGCCCCTCTCAGTTATGGTGATCTAAGTCTATCTGGGAATTAAGAGCTTCGATTGAACGGCGCCGCGAGCGGCACTAAGCTGGGAAAGCACGGCCTTTCCGGCCAAATCGCCATGGATTATCACAATCGTTGCGATGTTCTTGCAGGTTCGAACTGTGAAATCGATGCGTTCATGGGCAAGAGGACCCAATTCATGATATAGCCAGTGAGGAATCAGTGTTATCCCGCCCTTCTCTGTCTTCTTCGCGGGTTCATCCCAATGGAGAGTCGCGATCCTTTCTCCTGCCAGGATCTCAGCACGGAGTTCGTCCAAGGATACCGTCTTATCTTTGTCTAGAACTTCTACTTCTCTTGGCAACTGTGTCACGATTGGCCTCCTCTAAGGCGAACGTCATGCGCTGTGACAGGAATATCCTTGGCATGCTTGTAGATCCCGCTGTAGCCCTTTCTCGGTTTGCGCCCCCTGAAGAAAATTGCTCGAGCTATCCCGCTTCCTGGATCTAGCTGTGCCGGGTATGGAGTCAGGTTCGCTATGTGCAGTGAGTATGATCCTTGATAGCCAGGATCGACAGGGCATCCATGAACAGCGATTCCGATTCTTGCCCACGACGACTTGCCTTCAACGATCGCGTACAAGTCATCTGGCATATCGAACGACTCTTCAGTCATTCCAAGGATGAATGAGTTTGGCTCAATTAGTATTGCTGCGCCCTTTGAATCAATGAGGTCGCCCATGCATTCGTTTGTTGTTCGCATGATCGGACCTTTTGGTCTTCGATAGAGACTCGAAAGGCGCAAATCGTATCCGAAAGAATCAAGGCCACATGAAGGCAATTGCTGTAATCCTGGATTTCTCAACTTCATTTGGCTGTCTAGCATATTCACAAGAGGAGCTGCCTGGAAGATTTCTCTATCTGACAGTAAGCCTCTTTGTTTTGGGAAAAATTTCAGGGGGAGCAATCCTCGTGGAAAATATCTCATTGGCCACCACCTTCTTCTGCGGGAAGATCGATAATGATCCTCGATAGGGATCTTGCGTACTGCTCAATGTACTTTGGGTCCTTGTGCTTCAGGCATCCCGGATCTTTTGTCATTGCGAGGACGAGCAGCCTCTCGATATTCTCCTTCCTTGCAAGGGGTGGGGCGGCACTTGCACCAGTATTGTTTCTCCCACTCATCAAAAACCTCCTTTAATTCTTCAAAATCAGCTACAGAAATGCGTTCCCGCAATTTGTACAAGAGGTTGTGTGTCATGCGTTTGCGATGGCTTTCAACGCGGGAAACCGTGGACTGGTTTACCTTAAGCCTCCGACTTAGACCAGCTTGTGACAGGTGCATCCTGTATCTGCGGATTTCTCGAAGCAAGTCCCCTGGCTGTGATGCCACTGTACCTCCGAGCGGGAACGAATTACAGCATCATAGCAGAGTTAGCACCTTAATGTCCACAGCTTGTTTTCACCTATCGATTTGATGTATGGTGGCTGCAAGATGGTAAACACAAAAAATCCTACCAACAAAATATTTGACGGCACAGCGAGGGCTACCTGCTCAGCCAGGATTAAGGCCTGCGCCATCTTACGCTGTGTCGTCAGAGAATCATTTTTAAGAACGGGCCTAGAGGTGCGGTTGAACTCCACCGTTTGGAGCAGGGCGAGAGAGAGCCTCTCCAATAAAACGATTAATAGCGATGGATTAACAGGTTCTTCCAGATATTCAACCTGTCAAAATGAATGCGCCGGAACAACACGTACACCGGAATACAAGAACCAGTACGGTTTGGAGGGAATATCGGTATGGCAGGTCGTAACTGTAGTATCTAAATTTGGTTGCCTTTACCTGTACCGGATATGTGTCCTTGCGAATTCAGGGTTATCGATGATAGCTTCTAGGTCTCTCTCTTGTGTAGCAGACTCTTAACCCACCGGTAAAGCAATGCCAGGGTTAAAGCAACAGCCACACAACATCGCTTTCGGGGTTGGTTTAAGCTGAGCTATCTTAGAAAGAGGGAGAAGTAAATGATAAAGAACAAGAGAGCCGTCCGCGCCAAGCTAAGGAAGAAACAAAACAAGCACTGTTTCTACTGCGGCTGCACCTTGAAGCGGGACGCTCATATTGATCATATAATTCCTCAGTGTAGTCACG
>Ga0307928_10000518_pt1 | contig 28812 bp, 33 predicted proteins | sample AceLakmetagen232_FD_201815 | JGI IMG/M metagenome (GOLD analysis project Ga0307928, IMG submission 201815) | Saline water microbial communities from Ace Lake, Antarctica - #232 | ecosystem: Environmental > Aquatic > Non-marine Saline and Alkaline > Saline | place: Antarctica: Ace Lake... | reverse complement strand
ATGTATATTGATTATGATATTCGCAATATTATCAGAACACTTTGTTTCCAGAATAAGATTCACAATCCATTACCGTCAAAAATTATATAGGAGGCCCAACCATGAAAAAGCTAATCACAATCATTGCCACATTATTTCTTCTCAGCCCGGCAGTAGCGTTTTGCCAAACAGCGGAATCAAAAACATCTCCCCAGACGATTCAGAAGATTTCCAAAACCAGTTACTATTATAATTATAATATCACGGAGGTTCAGAAAGAAGAAGGGACTTTTTACCAGTATAACTATGTTGAAATCAAAGGCAAGCCGACCAAGGCCAAAGTCCTTGCTGCAATAAAAGCGGCCAATGACACGACTGAGGCAGACAGCGACACGGCTGTAAATCTGGCAACGGCTAAGGCGGATATGAAAACCTCTATTCTGGCAGGTAAGACTGATGCTCAGATTCAAACGTACATAACGAATAATGTTACGACTTTGGCGGAAGCACGGATGTATTTATATAGGCTCACCAAAGAAGTTCGTAATATCATCAAGCGGAACGGGTGGGAGTAACGTGTGGAAATCAAACTAGGCGCACCCCAGCAATGCCCAGCGTGCGGGCACTCAAACCCTTCAGGGCTACCACTCCCTGCACGCTGCATGTGGTGCGGGCCAACGGGCGAACAAGACCGAATAAAAGAGATGTTCAACAAGGGTCTCAAAGCAGCCCAGCGGCAAAACAAGTCCGGGTGCGCCTGCCGGTTCGATGGGGACGATAACATCATTGAGCTGTGCAAAGCCCATGCTGATTATTTTGAAAAGAGGAGAACATCATGCCGGAAGACACATACTCATGGACCATGACCTGCAACACGTGTGGAAAAGATGTTCCGGAAACAGGTCCGTGTCCAGACTGTGATGCTGCGGTGTATGGAAGCAGTTGGTAAATGGATAATCAAGACCTGATAACCGTACTGATGCTACTGGATATTAAATGAAAAACTTAATCTTCATACCCTGGATGCTGTGGAACATGACCACCGATTGGTGGCGCAAGCGCAAGTACAAGAAAGCCCAGAAGAGGCGAGACAAGAGGAAGCGTCATGGATGAGACAACGAAGATGGTCTTAATGCTGCTCGGAGCAGTTCTAACTCTAGTGATCATGGGGTTGATAATCTGATATGGAAGCTCACATTGACTTTAAACTGGTTGGGCAGGTTGTCGCATTTATTCTAATGGCCCTGGCGGGCGGTATAGCCTGGGGGAAACTAAACGAGAGAGTGAAAAAGCATGACATACTCGCCGAAGGATGTCGCTTGGAAAACTATATGAAGAAAGCAGACTGTGTTGACACCATTGAGCGATGCCCTGGCGCTATCCATTCGGCTGAAACCTACAACAGGGTCGTACGAATTGAGGATGACCTGGGGGAGATTAAGCAAGGGCTGGCTGATTCAGATGACCGCTTTCATGAATCTCAGTTGAGCCTGGGTATAACTGTCGCCAGAATGGAGACGAACTTGGGGATATTATTGGCTAAAAACGGGGTGAAATCATGAACAACAGAATCATGGTTGTGGATGACGAAGTATCTATTTTAGAGCTTTTTACTAGCATCCTTACGCAGAACGGGTATGAAGCGAAGGGTGAATCAAGAGTAGACCCTGCGTTTGAGCTTTACAAGGTGTGGCGACCCTTCCTGGTTATCTGTGACCTACGTTTGCAGAACCATGTTGATGGGGCAACCCTGGCTGGGATGATAAGGCGGGAAGACCCGTACCCCATCATAGTGGCCTGCACGGGGGATGTTTCCCAATTCGATAAAGGATATCTACTGGGGAGTGGCACGTTCACTGATATTATCCAGAAGCCTATTGATATTAAACTACTGCTGAGAGTTGCGGAATATGCAAAAGACAAATACGAGCGATGGAAATCCTACTGATTTAACGATGGCTATGTTGGGAACTATGGAAGAACGCATTGTGGCTATTGAAACACAAATCCACAGATTAATTATGCAAGTTTCTATCCTTCAAGGACAACGGGCCAACGATGGTCGGCTGATAGCGGCACACGAAGCTGTGATCCACAAACTCGATCACCAGGGCTACCCGAAGATTATGGAGAGACTGGAGAGGTGATGGGCCATAAGACACGCAAGGACAGGCGGAAAGAATACACGGGCGCGGCCAGGCATGATACGTCTTGCCGGTGCCATGGGGGGTGTGATTGGTGTGCTGATAACCGCCAATACCAGGACACTCGCCGCCGGGTAGCGGCTGACGAACAGATTAAGTTTTCCGAGATGATGGTCTACGGGACATCTGAGCATGAGCAGCGTCTTTGCGGGTGGGACTGGTGATGGCACTACCGATTGGCGCGATCGTGTGGGCTATAATGGACTATATGGGAGGTGATTCATGCAGGATGAGGTGCCCGAGTGGAAAAGATGGGAAGCAGCGCAGGAGTCAAAGGAGTATAGATATGAGATATTAATACCTATACGAAAGATTATTAAACTGTTTAAACAACTATTTGGAGGGAATGAAAAATGAACTACGCGAAGATGATATTAGCAGTACTGGGAGCGCTTTACACAATAATGAGACCTATTTTACTAAAGGCTATTAATGATCCAGAAGCTGAGTGGGACGACAGGCTTATGAAAGCAACTGATGCTTTGTTTAACTGGACTGAAAAATGATAAACCTAGATCCTTATGTAGTAGACTTCATTGCCGGAAATTGGCTCGTGTTGAGCCTCTTCCTGGGAGTGCTGAAGATCGTGGCAAGTATGACATCCTGGGTCGGTGATGATAAGGTGTATACATTACTGAGTGGTGTGTTAAACATGGTTAAGAAGAAGTAGTAAAAAGTGTTAGGGCACTTTATGATTCATTAAATGAATTAACTCAGGAGGGATTTTAAAGATGAAAATAGTATTTTACACGGATAAAAATTTTGAATACATGGCACAGTATTTAATTGAATCCTTAGACATACAAAATGTGGATGCTGACTTAGTATACTACACTCTAGGTTTTGACTCCACCATTATTCATTCCAGACTTATTAAAAAACCCTTTGAGTTAGATAACAAATTACCAAAATTTGAGTACTATAAACCAGGCATACTACTAGATGTCATAGAAAACACAGACACGAAGGAGTTTATATTCTTAGACAGTGATATAATAGTAGGTAAACGATTTGACCTAACTAAGTTCAAACATTCTTATGATTATCCATTAGCGTCTAGGGGTAACTGGGACCAGCCTTATGCTTATTTTGACTATAACCACGGTTCTAGGGAAATATTCAACGAGAATAAACTAAAGGAATACCTCGGTGTTAGGTCTAAGTCAATGGAGTATGTGTATAGTTGCTTTATGAGTGTTAATGAGAAGTGTGTCGATTTCTTAAAGGAGTGGAAATCTTTTTGTAATAATTCTTATTTACTAGAAAATAGGCAGAGTTACTATCCATTCCATGATGAGACTTCTTTTAACGTGTTATTACAGAAGCGTGGTGGAAGTGTTAATTATGGAAGAATTTATCTCAATACTTTATTTAGTGCTCCATTGGAATTTGTAGAAGACCATGAGCATTTTCAAGGAGATGTTTTTGGAGTACCTGTACAGTATTGTGGTGATTCATCTGAGGTAGTATTTTATCATGGGGTTAAGGCCAGGGGTGAGTTGGCGAGGGCTTTGACCTATCTAAGAAAAGCGGCAGGAGGCGGACGATGAGTAATATATTATACATAACGCCTCATTTGAGTACAGGTGGGTTGCCGCGTTATTTGGTCATGCAGGTTTTGGCTTCTCAAAAAAGAGGAGATGAAGTATGGGTAGTGGAGTGGAGTAACATTGCACCGGTTTTCAGGGTGCAGAAGGATGTGTTGAGGGAGGAATTGGGTGAGAAGTTAATAGAGTGGCCACAGGGCACTGGAGACAGTGTTAAGTATGTTGGCTTGGTTGGCTTGGTAAAGGAGGGTAATTTTGACACAATACACATGGCTGAGTTCCCAGAGGGATTCCTGCCTGATGAGAGTATAGACTTCATATATGCCAATAGCAGGGCTTATAAGGTATATGAGACTACACATGATTCAGCTTTCAGGCTAGAGGATAAAAAGACCAAACCTGATAAGTTCGTGTTTGTTAGTGACTACCATGCCGCGCTATTCGCTGAGTATGGAGTAGACATAGATATCATTCCTTATGTAGTAGAGAGTAAAGAGAGACCGGATAGGAGCGCGGCTCTGGAGAAGCTGGGACTTGATCCCCTGAAGAAGCATGTACTAAACGTAGGCTTGTTCACACCCGGCAAGAACCAAGGCGAGATGGTGAAGATTGCCTGTGCGCTATGGGGAGAGAGTGTGCAGTTCCACTTTGTAGGAAACCAAGCCGGGAACTTTAAAGACTACTGGGAGCCGTTAAACAAAACCCTGACTAGTAATTGCACCCTCTGGGGAGAGCGTTCTGATGTGGGTACATTTTATGAGTGTATGGATTTATTACTCTTTACTTCCAAGAGTGAGTTAATGCCGCTGGTGCCTATTGAGGCACTCTCTCATAGTATGCCAGTGTTGATGTACCAGGATAGTATATACGGCGGCAGGTTTGATGGATTGGTGGAGTGGCTTGGTTCTAGTGTAGAGGAAAATAGTCAGAAGGTGCTGGAAATACTGGAGCTGAGCAAAAAGTTAAACATTAAATTAATACACTTACTTACCAGAATAGAAGATAAACGAGAGCAGGCTTCTGTAAAGAGTCTGGAGAGAGTGCAAGACTATGGGATTGATTACATACAGTATATTAATAAACCCGAGGAAGTGTATCCTCAAGACATACCGGCGTTGCAGATACACAGGGAGAAGAAACCTGGGTATTATGGTGCATACAAAGCCTTCCGAGACGGAATTGAGACTTCGTTTGATAAAGACACAGACCTCTTGATTGTGTGTGAGTGTGACTGTATACTAGGAGTGGAGCCAGGTGAGCTTGCCGCGCTTCTGTGGAGGCTCAGTCGGGTTGACTTCGACTACCTTTCGTTAGGGCAGACGGAATGGTCGACCAGGCTTGGGGATATTACAGAAGAGTGTTTTTTAACTGATAAGATTATACTGGCACATTGTGTTGTATTTCCGCAGAAGTCACGGGATTTTATTCTCTCTCAGTACTCTACACTAGCTTGGGACTCTCCAGACCTCTGGCTTGATTATGCATTCACTGGGAAGAGAAAGGTTGTGTTAGAGAAACCAGTGGCGTTTCAGCACTCTGGATTTAGCCTCATAGACAAAGAAGAGAAGAGTGGGGAGTATAGAATAGCTGTAGAAGAGATAGAAAAAGAAAAAGAAATAGAGGGGTCTTTTAACTTTGAGGATATTTACAGTTATATTGTGAACACTCTTGATTATGGACACATAGTAGAAATAGGCGCATGGTTTGGAAAGTCCACTGCATTCCTGGCTAAGTTGGTTAAAAATAGCGGTAAGGATATAAGACTTGATGTTGTGGACACCTGGAAAGGCTCTGATGAGGTATGCCAAAACAAAACATTAAAGGAGTGTAATGTCTTTGAAGAGTTTAAAAAGAATATGCATGATAGGAAAGTCTGGGATACTATTAACGCCATGCGAATGACTTCTCTTGAAGCATGTGAAATCTATGAAGATAACTCTTTAGACTTCGTATTCATAGACGCAAACCATTCTTTTGAATCTGTGTCAGAAGATATAAGCAACTGGATTGATAAAGTGAAACCCGGAGGTATGATTGCCGGGCATGATTATATAGATGGATTTCCTGGGGTTAAGGAAGCTGTGAAGAGTATATTTGCGGATTCCTTTAATGTTACTGGATGGTCTTGGTATCATGTAAAAGATGGAGATAATTCAGAGAGTATTGATTTTACTCCTAAAGAGCTAATTAAAGAGAAAGTAATCTGTAACTATTCTTTCATAGATGGTCCGAAGGTGGATATAAGAACTGACTCAGACAAAGAATTTGATGTTGAATTTATTGATGAGGATAGTAATAAAGTTATTTATAAAGACAGACTAAAGGCAAATCACTGGGCTAGTGTTAACAGAAAATATTTCGTAAATTGGGCTATCAATGTTAGCTATAATGGGACTATAGTTAACTCTTTCACCCTTGATCTTAAAGGTAAGAAAGTTTTAATAAGTTTTGGCAGTAAAGCATTAGGAGATACTGTATCTTGGTTTCCTTATGTGGAGGAATTTGCACAAAAGCATTCATGCAAGGTAGTCGTGAGCACGTTTTGGAATAATTTATTCGAGAAGGAGTATCCCGGTATAGAGTTTATATCCCCTGGTGATAGTGTTACTGAGGTATATGCTGTATATAATTTAGGTTGTTATGATGAGGATATGTTGGCTAAGAATAAAAGAGACTGGCGTGAGATACCTATGCAACAGATTGCCACGGATATACTAGGTCTTGAGTATGTGGAAAAGCGGCCTAGGATTAGTATACCGGATTTACCTCGTACTCAAAAGAGAGATTATGTAAGTGTAAGTGAGTATAGCACCATGTTATGTAAATATTGGAATCTTGCTGGAGGATGGAAGTCCTTAGTGGACAAGATAAAAGAGAGTGGATTGCAGGTAATGAGTGTTAGCAAAGAAAAGACAACTTTAAAAAAAGCAAGGAGGTGCAATGGAAAGAGTATTGATGAGACTATCAGGAATATTTACTATTCAAAAGCGTTTATTGGGGTGTCAAGTGGTTTGGTCTGGTTAGCTTGGGCTATGAATGTGCCTGTTGTACTGGTAAGTGGGTTTACTAAAGAGTTTTGTGAGTTTGGAGAGTCTGAAAAAGTAAGCCGGGTCATTAATGAGAATGTATGCAATGGGTGTTTTAATGATGTGGAGTATTATTTCGATAGGGGTGACTGGAAATGGTGTCCTAGGGAAGAGGACTTTATTTGCACAAAGGAGATAAGTGTGGAGGACATATTTGATGGGTTACAGAAAGTATTGGGAACTGGTTAAGAGGGGTATTATATCATGCCGACACATTTAACAACGACTGTTGATGCGATTATCACGGCCAAGCATACTTATGTTGGTACTGATGGTGTGCATCTAGGAACAAGTGGTAGGATAGTGGATGATAATTCTACTATTGAGATTACGGAATTTAGCTCTGATACTAGTCTAGGAACCAGTGATAATATTCTAGTGACACAGAATGCGATTAGGGCTTACGCAAATAGTGTAATTAGTACTTCTGGAATATCTGGAACTAATGGTACTAGTGGTACTAGTGGTACAACGGGAACGAGTGGTACAACGGGAACTTCAGGTACCTCGGGAGTGAGTGGGTCAAGCGGTACCTCAGGAGTTTCAGGAAGTAGCGGTACCGCCGGGACTTCTGGTACCACAGGTACAAGCGGAACTTCGGGTGTGTCTGGTACAAGCGGGACCTCTGGGACTTCTGGGACTTCTGGAGTAAGCGGAACTAGCGGAACATCAGGAAGCAGTGGAACGAGTGGACTCAGCGGTAGTAGCGGGACGAGTGGAACCTCGGGCTTGACAGGTACAAGTGGGACCTCCGGGGTGAGTGGAACAAGTGGAACAAGTGGAACTACGGGCACTAGTGGAACGAGTGGGGTGGAAGGCACCTCTGGTACTTCTGGAAGCAGTGGAGTGTCGATAGTAGCAGGTGGGTTTGCTTTCACTTCAGGTACTGCATCAACATCATGGGCCGTGACTCACGGGCTTGGGAAGAAGTATGTTACTGTTAATGTATATGATAGTACTGATGTGGCTATAACCCCAGGTAGTATTACTGTTGTGGATGATAATAATTTAACCATTGCTTTTAGTAGTGCGGTGAATGGTTATGCGTCAATAGCTGCGGGTGGAGGAGATGCGGGTGTTGATGGAACTTCAGGGACTAGCGGAACAGCAGGAACCTCAGGGACTAGTGGAATAGATGGAACTCTTTTTGGTTCTTCAGGTACATCGGGTACTACTGGGACTAGTGGAACTTCAGGTACTTCAATATTGACAGGCGCTTATGTATTTACACAGTTAGGAACGTCTGATACTTGGGAAGTTTATCACAATCTTGGATACAAATACGTAAATGTGGAGGTTTTTAACACTTCCCATGAGGCCATATTTCCTGAAGCTATTACGATGGTGGATACTACTCATTTAACTATTACTTTTAGTACTGCAATAGCTGGGTACGCAAGTGTAGTGAGCGGCGGCGGGACTTCTGGGCTAGGTTATTCTGGGGTATGGGGAAGCTCTACTGTTTATATTACTGGCGATGTTGTTTCTACTGTGGCTGGAACAGCTTGGGCATGTTCTACTACACATACTAGTGGAGCAGGTACAGAACCGACAAGCGGAACTGATTATACGACGTATTGGGATTTATTTGGTGCAAGTGGTACTTCAGGTACGTCAGGAACCTCAGCAACGTCCGGGACTAGTGGAACAAGCGGTGTGTCTGGAAGTAGTGGCACAAGCGGTACTACCGGGACTAGTGGAACCTCTGCAACGAGCGGAACTAGTGGTACCTCGGCTAGTGATGGCACATCAGGTAGTTCAGGCATTAGTGGTAGTTCAGGCACCAGTGGGAGTTCCGGTACTAGTGGAACTAGTGGAACTAGTGGAACATCGGGAGCGTCCATATTAGCCGGTGCTTATGTTTATACCCAGATAGGTACGGCGACTACGTGGACTATTTATCATAATCTTGGGTATAAGTATGTAAATGTAGAAGTGTTTGATACCTCTGGTGTAGTTATCATACCTGATACTATTACCATGGTGGATACTACTCACTTGACTATTACCTTTGGCGGCGTTGCAGTGGGTGGCTGGGCTAGTGTAGTGAGCGGCGGTGGTGAGGCCGGTTTGGGATATGAAGGAGTATGGGCTGATGCAACTGTGTACTCCGCCGGTGATGTGGTTAGTACTATACTAGGCACTGCATATATATGCTCGACTTCGCATACTTCTGGGACAGCTTACGAACCTCCAAGTGGGACCTCTTATGAGACCTACTGGGATTTATTTGGCGCGAGTGGAACGAGTGGGACTAGCGGGACGAGCGGAACCACGGGTACTAGTGGTACGTCAGGTACATCAGGAGTGAAAGGAGATACTGGTACAAATGGAACATCTGGCACTAGTGGGATAGCAGGAACGTCAGGAACTTCAGGGACTGATAGCACTAGCGGAACAAGCGGTACTAGCGGGATTAGTGGTACTAGCGGGATTAGTGGTACTAGCGGTACTTCTGGTACTAGCGGTACATCAGGTACTAGCGGAGTGGATGGAGACGTAGGCGCGGCCGGGTCTTCTGGTACATCCGGTGAAGATGGTGATACTGGAGCTGCTGGAATAAATGGTACATCCGGTACTAGCGGAACGGCGGGTACTAGTGGAGTAACAGGAGATGGTGGTACTAATGGAACGAGTGGGACGAGTGGAGTTTCTGGTTCGGCTGAGTATATATCATATGGAACCTCTGCTGAGGTGGCTATCACTGGTGGGATTATCAACCTACCTGATTATACTACACAATGGATAAAGATATATGAAGGGGATAGTTCTATATTTACTAATATCTATCCTCATGTACTTACTACCCCCTGTGAAGAAGGGTTTAAAGTGTTTCTAACTTGGGCTGTTACTGATCCTGGAGGGGATACTCCTATTATGAATACCGGAGGTAATCTTAGAATACCGGGTTCGTTCACCTTTGATGGGCATTATGACTGTGTAACAATGGTGGTTGGCTCTGACGAAAATTGGATTGAAGAGAGTAGGAGTAATAATTCTTAAGGAGGTTTTATTATGTGGAAGATTTTTTTAATACTATGCTTACTCCTGCCTACATTCTCACTGGCTAATGAGGGTGATCCTGTGCTGGAGAATATTGTTACAGAAGGTGATATATTAGTGGGAGGGAGTGTGGGAGTAGGGACCCCAGCTCCTAATTATCCTATTGAAATTATTCATACTACGGATAAGTCTTTGCTTTATATTACTCAGTCGAAGAATAGTGGAGGGTCTAGTAATATTATTGATATAGTAGATGATAGGGGGTATGGTGGTGTTAATTCGGGTAGTTTGATATACGGATACGCTTGGTGGAGTGGTACAGAAACAGGTTCCTTTTTAGATTTTGAAACCTTTGATGGAGGTGGGTATACTAGTAGATTCTGGGTTGGGCTGGATGGCAATGTTGGCATCGGGACTGCTGGTCCTACTCAAAAACTAGAAGTAGCGGGGACTATTTACTCCACCTCTGGTGGGTTTAAATTTCCTGACGGGAGTACACAGACCAGCGCAGTAAGTGGATCTACTAGTGCTAAGTGGCAGGTTGTTTCTCCGTCCGATAGTGTCACAACTATTAATACTGCATTAAGCACAGGAAACCCGGTATATTTTTCTCCTGGGACTTATACCCCAACATCAGATTATATATGTCCTAATGTGGGACAGTTAATCACTGGAGCTGGTGTTACCAGAACTATTATAAGTGTAACGCATGCAAATATAGCCGGATTTACCAAGGGTGTGTTTTATTTTTCTTCTGGCGAGAATGGTCCGGCTTTAAGAGATATGAGTATTATTTTTGAGCAGCCCCAAGATCCCGCTACTGTTGATAACTTATATCAGTATAAACCAGCTGTGTATGCCCAAGCTTGTGCTAGATTTAAGATACAGGATTTACGTATAGAAAGAGCTTGGGATGGTATTGACATGAAGGCTGTTGGTACTACTAACTCAGGTGGAGCCTTTATTAATAATTTAGAAATGAGCATGTTCAGAGTAGGTATCGACATAGCTGGTGCGCTTGATACTATTAGGATTAGTAATTTACATATATGGCCCTTTGGTAATGTTAAGGCATTAGGCCTTAGGCCGTATATGGATGATTCGGATACTATTGGTATTAAGTTTGGAAGAGGTGACCAGAGTTTTATAACTAATTATTTTAGTAATTGTTATTGTGCTATTTATTTGTATAACGAACCCGCGATTGCTATGCCTGGTACTGGACGGATTACTGTGTCTAGTGGTAGTTTTGAACGTGGGTATGCTTTGCTTAGTACTTCTTCCTCCGCTATTGCCTTATTTGATTCATGTTCCTTTAGTTATTCTTTGGTAGGTACAAATAGTATAGCAGCCAATGGAGGGAATGTGAATATAACAAATTCTAGATTTGCTCACAATAACGCAGGAGCCTCCGAACCTATGATTACTATGAGTGGTAATGGAAATATGAATATAAGTAATTGTCATATGTATAATACGTCACATGAGAAATGGTTATATGCTACTGGTGGTGATGTTATGTTGAGTAATAACTACTTTATAGCCTATTCCTCAGTGTATAGCTCTTACTTTATTGACATTTCGACCGGTGCATTGATTACTATGACTGGAAATAGAGTAAGAACTTTAAATGGATCTGGTAATAATAAAATACTGGATGTAAATGTAGTGTCTAATAATCATAACATTACTGGAAATACTTTTAGGGGCTGGACAGTCGATTCTCCTTCTGGTGGTTGGGGTACTAGTGTGTATGATAATAATAATTAGTAAGGAGATTAATTATGAGGATTTTTCTTTTAGCTTTGATCGTGTTCTGTTTCGCAACTCCTGTCTGTGCCGCTGAGGGTGATCCACTCCTGGCGGGTATTGTCGGAGATGGAAGCGCTCTGTTTGATGTACCCACTGCTACAGTATCTCAATATGCGGAGAAGGTTTATACCACGGGTACATACACCTCTGCGTCGACATATTATCCTATGTTTACTTCGGTGTCTCCTGATGGAACTTATGTGGTTCAGTCACCTAGAACTGATATAGGACTTTCCTATGTGCCTTTTACTGGGTTGCTGTCTGTGGGAAAGATCTCCTCAACCTCAGGAGGAGTGGTTTTTCCTGACGGGACTACACAAACCACGGCAGCAACTGGGAGTGGGGTTAGCGAGTGGACCCTGAGTGGAGATGATTTGAGTACAGATAATGTTATCGTGGGGAGAACATTGGTGGAGTTTGCTTCCAGGATTGATGGAACTACTGCACAGAGTGTCGATCCAGTTTATAATATTACCACTGGAGGGAATAATTTTGAGTCTATGATGGGGACTAGGAGTGCTTATACTTCTGACAGAACGCCTATGTTGCAGATGACTAAATATATGGGGAGTGCTGTTGGTGGAGGTATCTGGGACGGAGGTGTGTTGCAGCTTGTTGGATATATGAACGATGCTTCTAAGGAATTTATGAGTATTTCTACTACTACCTTGGTTAATAATGCTGATCAGGGGACTAGCGGTGTTTGGGTAGGAGGCCGATGGCAGGAGGGCGTGGCTACACATAGTAGAGTATATGCAGGACCCGGGACTAACTCTTTTGTTACTTGGAATATATCAGTAGATACTACCGCAGGATCGCCGCCTAATCAGGTTATAGGTGTTGAATATGATATGAAATCTTTAACTGATAATACTAAGATGACGGTTTTGGGAGGTGACTACTATCCCAATAGGGGCAATTATGTAGGTATTTGGATAGTCAGTGGTGATACTGCCGCGCCCGAGGGATATCAGACAGACTGGGCTATTGGTATTGGTAGTGGAGTGGCAAAAACTGGTGGATTAAATCCTTCTGCACATCCAGATAAATCGGGATGGTATTCAGGTCTGGTGGTCACTGCTAATACCCTAGTGCCGGGTGCGGGTAATGAGGCGATCTGGTTACAGGGTGCGAGTAGTACTACTTACGATGCAGACGGGATTAGGTTGACAGGGTATCATATAACAGGTATGAGTTTTTATGGTGCTACTGCTGTGGCCGGAATTACTTTTGATGGGAGTACTTGTACTACTGGGCTGAATTTTGATGGAGGTACGTTTACAAACGGGACCGCGATTCAGATGGGTAGTGCTAATTATATCTGGTTTGGTGATGAGAAACTGTGGCGAAATGGGAATGATCTTTATTGGGGATTGACTAAGTTGAATTAGTCTAAGAAGGAGGGAATGATTATGTGGAAAGTGTTTGGTATTATTATGGTGTGTGGTATGTTCTTGTGTCCGGCGGTGTGTGCAGAAGAGTCCAGTACAGTTAATCAAGTAGTGCAGGAGGTGGTTAAGAAATTCTACCAGGAGGAGCAGGGTAATAAGGTTACTACATTTAATTGTATAGGATTGGGGAGTGCATTAGACCAAAGTATAAGGGCTTTTCAGAAAGCTCAGTTGGATGAGAGTCAGCCAGAGGTGAAATAGGAGAAATAATATGAACTTCAAGTTAATAGCGTTGAATATCAAGCAGTTCTGTCCTGGGTTGAGTATTCCGGTAATAAAGCAGCGGATTAATGTACGGTATAAAGAATTGGTGGAGAAGGAAGATTGGGTATTTTTGAATAACTCTGAGGTGGTGACACTACCTGAGAGAGTATCTAATGGGAGTACTGAGTCTTGTACTGTCACATACGGGAGTGATGGGATTACAGGAGTGGGCACGACCTGGGGCGCGGGTTTGGTGGGTAAGATGTTCCGGTTTGGTGATGATCCGCAATTTTATAGAATCGGAACCAGGAATAGTAATACTTCTTTATTACTTGAGAATATCTATGGAGGTGCGGGCGCTGGAAGTGGGCTGGACTTTGAGTACTGGGATGAGACCTACGCTCCGGTCAGTAACGAAATAGGCAAGATCACTGGGATTGTGTACCAGAATAGGTTGCAAGAGAAGAGTCGGGAGTTTATACAGCGCCTTGATCCTGAGAGGTCGAGCACAGGGAGTCCGGTTTATTATAGTGTGGTGGATAGAGCTAGCCAGGGCGGGGCTACGGAATTTGACGTCTGGCCGGTGCCTGATGATAATTACGGAGTACGAGTGTATTATAAGAAAACAGTGGATGAGTTAAGTGCGAATGCTGATGAGCCTGTTTTTGACAGTGGGCTTATAGAAGCGGGTGCGTTGTGGGACTGCTACAGGCTAACGTTCGGGCTGACTCAGAATCCCGCGTTTATGGGACTTGCCCGGGATGCGGCAGTTGAGTATCGTTCCATGCTAAGGGATACTATCATAGAGGATATGGAAAGTAGCTCTATGCCTGGGAGAGTGCGTGATGTTATGCATGAGGGTACAGGTATATATAATGATGAGTTCATGCTGAATAGAGGTATGGGCTAGAGGGGAGGTTTGTTATGTTGGTTAGTATTATACTGAATAATATACAAAAGACATTACAGACTACTGGAGTGTATAGATCTAGTACCTTTGTCATGAAAGGGATTAATGAAGGGATGAAGTTGACTAGTTATTTGACCTTCTATGATGAGAGGAAGAAGAGTCTGTCGCGAGTGGGCACGAGGAATATTGTGGATTTGCCCAGTGATGGGGATGCTCAAATGATTAGTCCTATATATGTGAGTAATGGAGTCTCAGGAAATAGAGTTAACCCTGTGAGGATACTTGACTTTGAGTTATCTGACGAGCAGTGGGAGGGCGTGGTGGATGGCGCGGACTCTCTTTATTATATCTTGCTGAATCCGGTGCACTGTCTAGAGATGGAGTTATTGTGTAGTCCGATACAGAATACAGGAACTGTTGCATTGGATATGGTGGGTGCGTATGTGCCTGGAGATGTCGCAAGTGGTGACACTATGGACTTTCCTGAACAGTATGCAGAGGTGCTGTACTTTTATGGAATGTTCTACTGTTATGTGAGTATGCCCGGGATGGTGGAAGAGTGTCTTGAGGCTTATAAGAGTTATATAAGAATTGTGAATCTCATGGTTGAGGATCTTGCGAGTCGGTTTCCCTCGGATCAGGGGGTGAAGCCGGTGCCTGTTGAGTTTAATTATGATACAGTGACTAGATTTAATATGGACGGCAGGGACAGGCAAAAGGATGAGGCTAGTGTAACTCAAGGAGCTTAGTATGAAAGCGATTGATTTTGTAGAAGAGGTAGCTGAACTGCTGAGTGAGGATTTTACTTACAGCCCACAGTGGACTAAGGCTGAGTTGTTTAAAGATTTGCAAGTGGTGCTGTGGCTGTTTGGAGAGTTGACTCAGTTAGTGGATAGATGCGGAGTGGAGCTGGTTGATTATCTGACTGGCGAGGTTGATTTACCTGATGGGTTTGGTCAGACTTACTTAGGACAGTACTCACAAGAGATGCTGGATATTGTTCCACTAGGAGAGAGTGAGTTCCTGGATGAGGACTGGATGGCGGATGGGGCGGGTGATCCTAAGGGTATGTTGGTGTGGGGCTCGGGAGATAGGAGCAAGGCGCGGTTTGTGCCCAGGCCGAGTACGGTGGAAGTGCCTGCGGGTGGTGGGACTGGCATTGCGTCTTTGCTTATTGCGGATTCCGGTGCTAATGTGTGGGCTTTGCTTAGTGTAAGTGGGGTGTTGACTACTGTCTCTTCGGCAGGTGTTGCGGATTCTATACAGGTGATAGAAGGATATGGGGCTTATTGGGACCTTGGTATTACAACGAGTGGGGAGTTGACATTGACTGCCAGTACTTCTACTACTTCTAGTAATCTTGTGTTGAATAATTCAGTGGTAGATGGACGTGCTTGGTCGGTAGTAGCGGGCCTTGAGGGAGTGCTTGTTACTAACCTGTCCCAATGGGGATTTGGTCTGTGCACCGGGGTTATTGTTACGAAGGCTGGAGTTGATGTTTATCAGACAGGTAATAGTGATTACGGCATTTTGGTGGATGCTTATGCTACTGGGAGCGCTACCACGCCTGATCATGTTGTGAAGATGGACCGGGATTATGGATTTGTGCAGTATTGTGGACAATACCTGGGGCAGGGTACTTTCTGGTATAAGGGGCTACCGCAAGAGGTTTATTCTACCTATAATGAGATGGTTATTAGTGCTGGGTTACTCCCAGTGATTAAGCATGGAGTACTAGCGCGGGCCTTTAGTAAGGACTGTGATGGTCAGGATAAACAGAAGAGTAAGCTACTGGGGAATTTGTTTATCAGTGAGTGCTATGCGATTAAAGATACCTTTGGTAAGAGGTGGTAAGGATGATATTCGAGAATTTTAGTCTAGGCTGGCAGAACCGCGCCCGGCAGGAGTTGATGAAGGATGAGGCGTTGTTCAGGTGCGTGGATTTGTCTCTACTTGAGCTGGGTAATTTGAGGTGTATTAGGAATAATAAAGAGGAGTCTTTTTTCAAGGGGCAGGGGTATACTAGTGAGGTGTATAATATATACCAACTCGATGTGGAAGGGAGTAGTACTAAGTTGATTTATTATACTGTTGACGGGAGTCTGTATAGGTATAATAGTATTACCAATACCGCGACTGAGTTGAGTTCTGGTATAAATGAGAAGAATGTGAGCTATGCCTCGTTTAAGCCTTTGCTTAGTATTATTACCTATGTGTATATCACAGATGGCACGACTATGCTGTGTGACACGGGTGTGCATTCCTACACCTGGGGCATTGATCCGCCGCAGAATCCACTCAAGGGGTATATGTACGGAGATGGTGGATCGTTGATTGCTGGTGATTATACCTGGCAGTATACATTCTATGATGAGGATACCGGCGCGGAGAGTGATCCCTGTCCGTTGATGGGACCGGTTACTGCGGTGGATGATGACAGTGCTGATGTTAAAGGTATTGAGATTTCTGCCAATGCGCGGGTGACTAGTAGGAGACTGTATAGGAGTTTGGTGGATGGAGGGAGTCATTACCTTGTGCGAGATATTGGAGATAACGTTACTACTTCTTTTATTGACGTGGATGCAGATACTTCTTTGACTACCTTGATGGAGACAGATCAAGGAGTGCCGGCTACTTTTGGTAAGGTGAAGAATTTCCAGAATCGGCTTTTTGGTACTGTTAATGATTCATATCCTAATAGAGTGTGGTATAGTAGAGGGAGTAGGCCGGATAACTGGCCGAAGGAGTATTATCTAGAGATTGGCACTGCTGATGATAGAGTGTTGGATATGTTGGAGTTCGAGGGGACTCTGTTCTTCTTGCAGACTGGTGCTATCTCAGGTATGTATGGGACTACTCCTGATACCTTTGCCTGGTATAAGACTAGGAGTCATATGGGAGTGGCAGGTAAGTACAGCGCAAGTGCCGGACCTGATGGGGTTTATTTTCTCGGATATGATGGCGTGTATCGGTTTGATGGAGTTAAGAGTATGCGGGTGAGTGAGCAAATCGGGCAGAGTTTTGGTAAGCTCGCTAAGACTTGGGTGCCTGTGGTGGATTGGGATTCTGTTGTGGAGTACTGCCGGAGTTGTTTCCTGAATGGTGTGTTCTATATCATCTTGCCGATGGTGGATAGTGATGGGATTAAGAGTAATACAGTGTTTAGCTATGACGTGTTTCAACAGCTGTGGACTGAGCTTGGTATGGATCTGGATTTTATATACTCAGATGTAGGCAGAGGCAAAGTGTATGGTAGTATGTACGAAGGGACTGGGTATAGTGTCTATGAATTGCTGGAGGAGAATAGTTTACTTAATTATTACAATGACCCAAGTCCGGAATTTGTGACAAAGTGTGTGGAGTTTGGCCGCGCTAAGGATGGGAGTCGCGTTAAATGGTTGAGGAAGTTTCGCGTTGAGGCTGTCGGGGATTGGACTCTTTATTTTTATGTAGATGATGTGTTGAGGTATACTAAAGCATTAACAGGGTTGACTAATGCAGATAAGTATATATGGTATGACTTGGATGATAATATAAAGGGGTTACAACTTTATGTGAGGGGAGTGGCAGGAAGTGGTAGCACTCCTGTTAATAGATCGTTTTCTAGTCTTGAGGTGGAGTAATGAGGTGGAGTAATGAGTGGACTTTATAAAGTAGTAGGGAGTGACCCAGCAGACTTGCAGGCAGAGGTGAATAGGATTTTTGAGATTGTGTCTAATAGGCTGGATAAGATTGAAGGGTTTAGAGGAGAGCCTGAGGTGTGGGCGCGGCAGGTTAATAAAGGGGATATTGTGGTGGACTCATATAGGGAGGGAATTGTGTTAAGAGATGAGTTAGATCCTCCAGGGTATTGGAGAATTACAGTGGACAGCACGGGTACTTTAACACAGACTAGTCTAGGAAGGGAGTATAAATAATGGGCGAGGCAATGTGGGGCGCGGCAGCAGAAGCGGCAGTTGGTGTTGGATCAGCGATGTATGCCAGTAGCCAGGCCGGTGATCAAGAGGAGTATATGCAGGGCTTGGTGAATCAGGGTCAGGGTAATAGAGACTTGATAGAGGGGATTGATAGGTATTTCCTGGGTGGTGGTAGAGCTAAGGATTATGATGTTCCTGGGTTTAGTAATCAGTTTGGACAGCTGGATTTTATGAGGCAGGAACAGGAAGGGCTGGTCGGACAGGAGATACGAAAGGCGCAGCAACAGATCGAGGACACTATGCCACAGGGAGGCGCTAAATTGCGGGCGCTGGCTGAGTTGAGTATCAAGAGTCAGGATGCTAAGAATAAGATAAGCAGGGAGTGGGAAGGTAAGAAGAATGATCTTGATGTGCAGTTGACTAATCAGTATATGCAGGGTGCGATGGGGCGGCAGAGTGGAGTTAGTCTTAACACACAGTATGCAATGGGTAACCAGAATTTGCAGAACAGCCAGAAGATGATGTCCGAGATTGGTCAGGGTCTTGGGAGTTTGGCGGGGAGTCTGGGTAAGCGCAAAAAACCTAAGTATGAGTATACTCCGCCTAAGTCTCCAGGTAGTGCTGACAGTACATTAGACTGGGATGAGGCTAATAACGAGGATTACTGGGATTTCTCTGACGGTAGGTAAGATAAGAAAGGAGCAAGAGATGAAATTTGCAGGACCGAGTATGGGTGCCGCGATAGGCTCCGGGTTTGCACGTGGAATGGGAAGCGTGAGGGAAGAGACGGCCAAGGATGAGAGAGCTAGGGATACCTCAGCTATGGCTACGTATACTAAATTGGTACAGAGTGGTGAGTGGGAACCAGTTGAGGCTAAGAGTGGAGTGCCTGATGGTGGGGTGTTGAGAGTAGGGAATGTAGGGTTTTTGAAAAAAGTGCAGAGAGCACAGGGTGTTAGTATTAAGCAAGCACGGTTGGACTTTGACAAAAAGAAGTTTGGGTATACTCAAGGGAAGGATGCTTATGATAGACTACATCCAAAGACAGGTGCTGGAAAGGTATATGAGAATATTAAAACTGGTGATAGGAAGATAGTTGGGCCGGGTGAGTTGCCGCCGCCCGGGTATTATAAAGAGACTACCTTTAGTGTGCCGCGCCGGGTCGACTCTGCGGCTCAGGCTAGTACGAAGAGTGCTATCAGTGGGATTGATAAGAAGCTCGCGGATGTACGGAGTCAGCTACGGTCTAAGAATATGACCTTTATAAAGGGTATGCCGCAGGAGAGGATAGAGGGAAATGAGACCTTTGAGGGATTACAGAAGGAGAGTCAGCGGTTAGGGGATGAGGAGAAGAGGTTAACTATTCAAAGAGCACGATTGAGTGGAGAGTTAAAAGACCCATCGGCAGTGGGAGGGAGTGTAGGGAGTAAGGTATTAGAGGGGAGTCCAGTTGAGGATACTGGAGAAGGTATGATAATCCCTGAGGAGACTTGGAGGCAGGTGGGTAGAGACACTAGCCTGAATCCTGCGATACGGAAGAGAGCTGAGGAAGAGGTTGCCGCGTTCGAGAGGCGCAAGCCGGGCATGTTGCAGGGTTTGGTGGATATGGGTAAGATAACCTGGGAGTTGATACTGACAGATATTATTAATAAGTATGAGGCAAGACCACAGAAGATTACCAAGCCGGGGTTTATTAAGAAGTAGGAGGGTAGTGGTATGGGTAGATTGAGAGAAATGGGTAGGAATTATACTTCGTGGGATTTGCTCCTACTGGCGGCGCGGAGTATCGGCGAGAATCTAGTCAAGAAGGTGGACACAAAGGGGAATAAAAAGAAGTGGGAGGGTATGTCTGATGAGAAGAAGAGAAGTATACTAGATGAAGGTATGTGGGATTCCTTCGCTGGTGTGGGTGGCGGGATCGCCCAGAAATTATCTGGCCCTATGAGGAAGAGTGCTACTGTACTAAAGCACGCTATGGAAGATAAGACTTTAAGAGCGGCGGGCAAGGAGTTGGGCATTGGCACTGAGGGAGTGCAGGATGTTAGTGGTAAGATAGTACGAGAGATGGGTGAGCAGGTCGGGAGTCAGGCTGGGTGGATGCGCAAGATTAAGAAAATGTTCTTGAGTGCCGCGCCATTGAGTCCTGAGACTGTGTACGCACTGGAGAAGACCGGCGCTGGCCGGAAGATATACAGGATTATGGATCTCGCGGACCAGAGTATGAATAGGTTTATGGTTGGTGAGGTTGATAAGTTTATGCAGTCTTTGGGGAAGATCAAGGCTGGGAGTGTGTCGAGTAGGCGAGTTGGGAGAGTGCTAGATGGGAAGCTCGATGTTGGTCAGTTGTCTAAGGAAGAGACTAAGTTGTATAAATTCCTCTCTAAAAAGTTCGACTTCCTGATTAATAAATATGCACGCAGTTCACTTGGCACAGATGCTCGGTATAAGAAGATAGCCAGTGCAGCTAGTGCTGATAAGAGTCCTATGGTGGGTGTTAAGGACTTGGGGAAGGGTCTTAAGAGTAGGTATGACAAGCAGGTCGGGCAACTTGCGAGGTGGCTTGGCGGCAGGTCTTTAGATAAGCTCACTGTTAAGGATAAGACTATCTTGAAGAAGATGCGGGGTGAGTTGGATTCTATTAAGCACAAGGGATGGCTGGAGGGGTTGGATCAGACTGAGAGGGAAGTCTACTCTCTTATGAAGAGGAAGGTTAAGAACTATCTGCCTCATATATTTGACAGGGAGGAGTTGCTGAAGGGACTGGAGTCTGAGAAGGTCGTGTTGAATACGGCACTTGGGAAGGCCGTTGATGGTAAAGAGATTAATAGGATCAAAAGGAGACTCATTAGTGTAGAGGGCAGTGTTAATAAGTTAAAAGGCGGCGGTATGGTTACATACGAGCACTTGCCGCAAAATCTCCGGTTTAAGTTCTTCGACACACGGCAGGGTGCTCAGGGGTATTCTTTTGACTCGGTGAAGGCATACGAGAGTTATCTTAAAGGGATTAGTAAGAAGATATACCAAGAGCCTGCGGTTCAGCAAGTTAAGACACACTTTAATGAGCTGAGTCCTGAGTATCGGCAATATGTAACGAAGCATGTCAAGACCTGGCTGGGTATGGGCAGGACCGGCGCTATGGATGCGGCGGATGCTATTGCGTCTGTGCAATGGATGCTTAAACTGGGGCTGAATCCCCGGAGTGCTATTACTAATTTCGCCCAGCGCGTTAATACCATAGCAGATGTCGGAGAGGGGAATGCCATAAAGGGGTACTTTAAAGGGTGGACTAAAGAAGGAGATGAGTTATTTAAGAAGACTGGTCTTGCTCAAGAAGTGCCGACCGTCTTGATGGAGGGTAAGGTCCCAGAGGGTATGGAGAAGTTTAGGACTGCTGTGGGGTTTATGTTCTCCAAGATTGAGATAGGAAATAGGAAGGGTGCTTTCCTGGCCGGGGTCGAGCAGGCACAGGGTCTTGGGTTGACGGGACAAGAGGCTATCCAGCATGGAATTGATGTAGTGCATAAGACTCAATTCAGGTATGGTTCTATTGGACTGCCGATGCCATTGCAGTCTGCACCGGGGAAACTGGCTATGCAGTTCTGGTCTTATCCTATTAAGCAGACTGAGTTCTTGGTCAAGCTGTTGAAGAATGACCCAGGGAAGTTGGTCAAATGGGCCATATATGCTGAGGGTGGTAGGGAGTTGCTGGAGGAGACCGCTGGTATTGATATGGGCAATGCTATGGGGTTGGGATTTAATTGGGGAGAATTGGTGAGTGCGGCTAAGCAGGTGCCGGAGGGAGACTGGGATAATTTCTTCAAACATATTAGACTGGCGAATTCCGGTGGAGGCTTGGTGCCTGGGTATTCTCCAACTGTGGGCGCGGTGGTGGACATTGCGGAGGGTATTGGCAAGGGGAGAGGACTGGAGGCACTTGGTAAGGAACTAGTGCCGGTGCAAGCCAAGAAAATGAAGAAGTTGTATGAAGGGGTCAGGGGAGCGCATCGAGATGGAGAGGGAGGGTACAAGCTCCCTTGGTATGATAGCGCAGGGCGGCTTGATGCTGAGTTGTCGCCGATGGAAGCCGGGGTTGAGACCTTCGGGCCGCGTCTGGAGAGATTGAGTGAGGTTAATCTAGGCAAGAGTCGAGAGTATGAGACGCAACAACACGAGGGGAATCTCAGGAGAGATCTGAGTACTGCAATACGAAAAGGCGATTGGGATACTGTGGAGGAAGTGGGTATGAAGCTGATGGACTTTGGCGACATAGGCGCGAGGATGCAGGAGAGGAATGTGCCGTGGAAAGATAGACATGAGATGGATCTGGATATTGTGAGGGAGGAGTTGCTTAAGTAGTAGGGTTGGTGAGACCCTTGACGGGAGAGGGAGTTACTCTGATGAGAGTAGCTCCCTTTTTTTAGTCTTTATATATAAGCTCCTGCGCTTTGGCGATTTTTTTGATTGCGCCAAATAGTAGTTCATCCTTTGTTATTAAGTCACCTCCGATATTGTATATTATTTCTAAGGTTGTGATTGCTTGTTCGAGTAGTCCGTGGGCTTGTTCGAGTTTTTTCATTTCTCCTCCTTTGTTATTTCTCATGGAGTGACAGTTCATGGCCGCGGCTTCCGAGGCTTTTTCAAGACACACGAACAGGCCATCTGAGCGTATGTGCCTGAATGTTGCTATGATGTCGTTGTTTATTTTGATTTCGTAATCCCTCCAGCCTTCCGGGTCTGGATCGTTGAATGGGCCTTTGTTAGTTATTGATATCATTTATCCTCCTTAACAGTAATTACTATCTATTAGTTTATACATAATGGATACAGTCTTGCCGTTCTTCTTACTATACTGATCCAGCATCCCGGCCTCTTCTAGGTTTATTATAATCCTGTCTAGTACAAGCCCGTCGAATTTATTCCAGTTCTTCTTCAAGAGCGCGGCCTTGGACATCTCTTGGCCCGGCGACTTGGCGAGTTGGCTCACTATCATGTCTTTGTATTTCATACTCGGGTCGTCTACGATACCTGAGAATGCCGCTTTCATCTTGTCCTCGACTTGGGTGAGTATAGTCCAGGTGGCGTGCAGTATATCCTCGTCTATGATAAGTGAGTCGTCTTGGGATATACTCAAGAGCATTGCGACCTTGAAGATGAGGTCACGCTTCCTGGCATAGTATCCGACTAGTCTCTCATCCTGGCATTCGTCTCCTCTCGTGGTGTACCACACCATGTACTCCGCTTTGGCCTGGTCTGTTATTATGAAGTCACCGTTGAGGGTGTTTATGTGGTTAAGGTCCGCGATGAGTGGCTTGCGGAGTGCGATCACCTCTGGGGTCATGAAGTCTTCAGGAAATGCATACGAGCGCTCAGGGACATCCTCGAAGATGTACACGAAGCGTCCTGTGAAACCGCCCGCGATCTCGTCTGTGGTCGTGCCAAGGGTCAGCCACTCGGGAGTCGAACAGGCGAGTAAGTTGAGGCAGATATTCTTGAAGTCTACTTGTGTGGACTTATTTCCCTTGGTGCGAAAGGAGGAAGAATTCGGGCAGCCGAAGAAGGAGGTCAACATGGCTACTAGTTCGGCTTTATTGAGATCTCCTAAGAAGGTCTTCATCTCCGGTGCGTATAGAGTCACACAACACTGTCCTTTGCTTGTGGTAAGATCGCTGAAGTAGTCGAGTATATACCAGGAGGTTACCTTTTCCTCTATTATCTCTATGTCTTTTACTTCCTTTAGGAATTTGATAGAGATGTCTGCCGCACTTGTTTTAGTGAATCCACTTGGGGCCACGAGAGCCACGTATAAATTAGGAAAGATGTTGAAGTATCCACGAGGGAGTTTCACCTTTCTCTGTAGAACGGAAGCCAGTGTAGAAAGTCCAGTCCACATGTGAAATTTCAAAGGTGCTTCTTGGAAGGCTGTGTATTCTAAATAAGTATCTAGCCAGTTGTTCTTGCACTGTCGACTGGACATCTTTAAGAACTCCTATTTCTGTGACATATATACAGCATTGATCTTGTTCATCTCTATGTAGAGATCATTGATAGAGGTCCAGTTTTGCACCCAGCCTGTGCCGTCACAAGTGGAGCAGTATTTATAGTCGAAATACTTATTCTCTTCGTTGTGCGGGACTTTGCCTAGATGGCAGTCTGGACAGTGGGACTTGAGCATGATCATTGATCCGGCGGGTATGGGCATTTTCTACTCCTCCTCTTCTTGCATGTGTTTGGCTACGATCTTGCATGAGTCTAGATAATCTTGTGGGTGTTTCTCTATCGCGTAGTCAAAACCGTGCTTGAATCCGTGCTCGTGGCCTAGCCGGTATATGTACTTAGCGTACTCTCCTATGAATTCTGCGTGGTCTTGGGCCTGATTCTTGGCGTATTGAATTGAGTCGGTGCTTTGCATAGTTTGCATAGTGTGATCTCCTTACAGTAATGGCAGAGTTCTTCGTAGTGTGTGCTGTGTTCGTTGTCTCCTATGGAGTATTCTATGGTGCATCCACAACGTGGGCAGATTTTAGTCATCTTGCTTAGGTTCCTTTTTTATGGGTTTTAGTATATAGGCACAATCAAAGCGCGGACATCTTAGTCTTGTCCTGTCATCAATCTCATGCTCTCCGTGTAGGGTGAAGATTAAACCACACTCCCCACATTCTATGGTTGGGTTCTGTTCTTTTGACATATTGTCTCCTCGGTAATGATTCATTTAATGAATTGTTTTAATGTCGCAGAGTCAACTCCTGCGATCTTGAGCGCGGCGATTATGGACTGTGTGCTAGGCTTCACAACTATCTTCGGCGCGGGCTGTGGGTATGGTTCTCTCATCAAGGTTGGATCATCTGCTATGTCTAGTTCTCTCCTGCGTGTGTATATGTATCTCTCGACATTGGCTAGTGTGCACAGTTCGTCATTTACTTCTTGGAGTAATTCAGAGAGAGTGTCCCGGTCTAGTGTGTTAACTTGGTCCTTGGTGAGATGAAGTCTGCTCATCTTTAAAGTCTCCTCCCACCGTACTCATTAGCCATACTCCCGGTTGCGGAGAATTCATACTTTGATACTTCTTCATGGCATAGTGGACAGTAGTAGTAATTAGGATATGGGTCTCCTCCGCAGGCTTGGCACTTTCTCTTCTTACCTAGTGCGTGCTTTATCCTCCTAGCTATTCTGTTACGGTGCGGGCGACGGTCATAGGTTTTGTCCTGCATATTAATAACCTCCTAGTCTTTGTGGTGTTCTACTCGTTGCTGCTTCTACACTGTCTACTATGCCAGATGTGCGCGAGTGGCAGCTTGGACAGTAGAAGTAATTAGGCCATGCGTATCTACCACATGATCTGCATTTGCGATCATGAGTTCGTTGTTTGCTGCGGGCTGACTTTGTGAATCCTTTATCGTATCTCTTTGCTATGGGAGTCACCTCCTTTGTTGGTGTTGATGGATTATTTGATACTTTTGTAGAATTTGGTTTCCATTCTGATATATTCCGGTGCGTCTTCAGACATCAACTGTCCTTGAGTAAATCCCCACTTGAACGCTTCAAAAGGCAGGACGTTCTTTCCGCTAGGGTCATTCTGTAATTCGCACCATGCGATAAACAGTGACTCCAATTCTATGTCAGTTGTTTTCATTATTTATTCTCCGGCGGTGCGGATAGCGATTCTCCAGTTTCAATCACAAATCCACATTCACTGCATTCGCATTCTAAATCTTTTAATAGAACTGTCACTGGCCTTACTGCAATCCAACGTGTTAAGCATTTTAAACAAATAACCTCTGAAACTTTATGGGGTTTATTCTTTTCTATATATTCCATATTCATCCAGTATCATATCTTTCACATCAGACCAAATCACATTTTCTATGCAATGTACTAAACTCAAATCATTAAAGGGCACTTTTGCCGATTTCCCAAAATTAGTGTACCCATCATGACTTTTGTACTTTCTGACCATTTTACCTGCATTTGATACAGTCAAGCATAAGTCATTATATTGCCGCATTCTCATTATTTTTAGACCAAATATTTTCATAACTTATCCTCCTTATTTACCCAGCCAGTTCGTCTTAGGCTCTTCTATCTCTATGGGTATCTTTAAAATATCTCCGTTTATCTCAATCTGGCGCAGGATCTCAAGATGTGTCTTTATATAGGTACTCCACCAGTCGTATCTCTCAGGTGGCAGTGAGCATAGCACGGAATCATGTGTCTGTGTAAGGAGGTGTATGTCCTGTGGCTTGATGAGATATAGTGACAAGATACCCAGGTTCATCATGTCTACTATTGTACTTTGGGGTTTTTGAGCATAGCCGCTGCCGATAGTGGTTTGATCGATCCGTCCGGTGAAAATACGAGTGCGTCCAAATGGGTTAGTGAGACGCCTGTTAGTCTCGATCTCAGATTGGATGTCACGATGGTATTTAGGTAGTTCTGGCACCACTGTGAAGTACTTCTGCTGGATTGCTTGGGCTTCGTGGACAGGCTTTCCGATAATTCTGGAAAAGAGTTGCACCCCCATCTTGTAATTCGATCCATGTACTGTCTTCTTCGCAATGAGGTACTCATCTGCATTTAACTCCTGCCAGGGTTTGTCGAATATCCACTCGCCTACTTTGTAGTGTATTTTAAGTGGGCCGTTTAGTACATCCTTCATTATCTGTGAGTCCATGAAGTAGGCCATAGCTCTTGCTTCGGCCGCGCTCAGGTCTGCGTCGAGGAACACGTGGTCTTTCTCGGGGATGAATATCTGCTTGAGGTGCTTTGGTATATTCTGGAGATTGGTCCCATTGTTGAACTGGTCCGTTGAGGAGGTCAGTCTGCCAGTTACGGTATACCCATAGGAGCACTTCATGTGTTCATCTGGGCTTATTATTGCGCTTAAATAAGTGCCAAGGTCCTTTGCTTTTAAGACACGAGCACATAGTATCTGCTTTAGTATGAACCTGTGCTCGGGGTGCTTGGCTACCATATTTTCCAGGGTCTCTTTTTTTACTGTATAGTTTCCTTTCGGAGTGCGTGGGACTATAATGCCTAGGGTTGTGAGGTACTCGCCGATTTGCTTTGAGGAATTTGGGTTTATGTCTTGCTTGGCATACTTGTTTATGATATCCAGGGCGATTGGTAGTTCCTCTTCTTGGATATAGTCTTTCCACTCTTTATGCAAAGGCATGTCGACACGAATGCCACGGTGTTCCATCTCGAAGATGACACGCCGGAATGGGTTTATATAGCCAGTGTAGAAGTTGTAGAGGTTGTTCTCTTTTAAGTCCTTTATAAGACCTAGCGCGGCTCTGTGTGTGCCAATAACATCCTTGCAGTTGTATGACCATAGTGCCTGGTCTTTAGGGAGGTCTTTTGATTTCCAATCCTTAACTGCATCTTTGTGGTAGTTCATCTTTGTGTATGCAGAGATGATGAACCCTAGGTTGTGAGGCATGTCACTGTGTATAAGCTGATGAGCGTATCGTGTGTCAAATATAGGCTCACGTGGGAAGCCTAGAAGTGGAAGCAAATAATGAAGATCGTAGTGTATATTTTGGCCAATCTTTAATAAACCTCCTTTTGCAAAGATACGCTGCATATGGTTGAGTATCATTATCTGTTCAGGCTCGGACCACCGCAATTTTAATCCCTTGTGCCTGAATGGGATACACATGGCTGAGTCTGGCGAGAGAGTGAATCCTACACATGTGATACGCTGAGCGGCGACTGTTTCTATGTCGAGGCAGGTTTGCGTGGACTCCTCGTATATTTGGTCTAGGTAATTCAGGACTTGGGTCAGGGTAGGATCTATGTGCTCTTCCCAGGGTGTGTCTGCTTTGTAGAGTCCGAAGCCTATCTCTGCGAAGATTTTGGTATCATTTCGTACATAGGGATATAGGTCCATTTGTCCACGTTGGAGGTGTGAAGGATGTAAGGTGGGGACAACACGGATGCCGGGGACGAGAGAGCAGTCGAGGACAGATCCACGTTGCTTGAGGATGCCGGACTCTTCGCAGAGTGCACTGAGTGCGGTGGCTCCGAGCGCGAGGATGACCGTAGGGTTGACATTCTGTATCTCCTCCTTTAGAAAAGGGATGAAGTCTTCTATACTCAGATTATATTCCTGCAGCCGGTCTAGTTTATTATTAGGCGGGCGCACCTTTACTACATTGGTGACGTGGAGAGAAGTGCGCATCAAGCCGACATCTTTGAGGAGTTTGTCCAGCAAGAAGCCCGCCTTTCCGCAGAAATACTGTGAGTTCAGTTCCTCATCCGCGCCCAGTGCCTCTCCCACTATCATCATCTTTTTAGGGGTGAAGGCGAGTGGGTATACTAGGTTCTGGCCTCTTGTTTTGGTCTCCAATAACGCGGCAGATTCAAGGGGACATTTCGGCCCAGTGTTCAACTCAATAATAGGCATTTAGTCTTCCTTTATATCAAGAGCTACGAAGCATTCCGTTATGGTGTTATTCGTGAACACATAAATAGGTATTTGTAGAGTCTGAGCGAGTTTAATCTCCTCTAATGTACCCTTGCTGTCTCTCCAGTTTGGCAGGAGGATTAGTTTGTCACATCTCTTGAGGATTTCCAGGTAGCCCAGTAGGAATTGACTATCCTCGCACATACCGTCATAGTGTGCTGTGTTCTTATGAGGACATATTACTGCATATCCACTCTTCCACATTTTCACAGCCACTTTAGAGGCTCGGTCTATATT
>Ga0307928_10000515_pt1 | contig 28862 bp, 55 predicted proteins | sample AceLakmetagen232_FD_201815 | JGI IMG/M metagenome (GOLD analysis project Ga0307928, IMG submission 201815) | Saline water microbial communities from Ace Lake, Antarctica - #232 | ecosystem: Environmental > Aquatic > Non-marine Saline and Alkaline > Saline | place: Antarctica: Ace Lake... | reverse complement strand
CCAAATCTGAGAATCTTTTACAACTTGAACACCCATTCCTGATCCTCCTTGAGCAAAGTTACATCTTCCAGTGAAATTTCTATCTCCAGTGTAAGTCCCGCTTATTATTCCATCTCTTCCCATTTTATGTTAAAAGACAGATTAATCAGATTCAACTGCCGGAGTTCCAAAGACCAATACCCGAATAGTATCTGTTGATCCTGCTGTGAAAACAAGTTTATTTGTTGTTGTTTCATCGATTGTTACCGCTTCATCTGCCAATGCTCCTGTAGCTTCACTCTTACAAGATACAAACAAAATTTCTTCAAACTCTGCCAAAATAATCCAATCATCATTTTCGGTTGAAGTCATTTCATACAATCCCCAAACCAATCCTGCTCCATGATTAGCACTACCTGCTCCTATAGGTCCACCTAAGGTTGTGTGTGTTATTATTGTTGCTGTCATATTTTTTTAACCTCCCTAATTTAATTTCAATTTTTTAGAGTTTTGTTCTCCTCTTGTTTTTTCTCGTTTAAATTAAAAAAAATATTTTAATCTAAAAAACAAGTAAAAAAGGATTTATAGTATATCATCTATGAAACTATTGAACGCTGTATTTCTCATAATCAAACACTCGTAGATTTTCAACATGAACTTGTTTGAATCATTTGTTTTACCAAACTCTTCATAAGTCATATCTAAAAGAACTCTCATTTCTATCCAATCGGTATCTAAAAAGAATATTTGCTTTGCTCCAGATGTATCCGATAAAAATCGGCTGAAGATAACTGGTATTCTTCCTGCCATAGTTTCTAAAACTATACTTGGCGCGATTCCAAATGGTAAACTTCCTGATGCCATATCTCCTGGATTATATCTGTATGTGTCAACAATAATCTTTCGAATATCCTTAACAACACTTGGACTTGCAACTCCTAATTTAGGTCTGCCTCCGTCCTGTACAGCGTATAATACCGCAGTTTCAATGTCATCGTATGTTAATGCAGCTCCATCAAGATCAACAACATTTGTTGTGTTCTGTAATTTTACAATTCCAGAAAACTCTGTTGCAGTTGTATCTGCATCTCCATTAACAATAAGATCTTCTTCTAGCTCTCTTAACTCTCTAGCCTTGATTAGTACTTCTTGCTGTTTAGCATTTGGTGATCCAACATTACTGAATGTGCTATTTCCTAATCCCCCACCTTGTGGCTGGAATCCTTCCATCATATAGCTTGGCATTGCAGATTGTGCAGGGCCAGTTACTCTTCCGACAGCATATAAGAACTTAATCGCTGTGCTTGCTCTATCATAAGTAGTTGTAGTTTCAGCCAATGCTGCATCTTCTGCTGCTGTAAATCCACCACCTTTTGCGGTGATAACATTGTAATCAGCATACATTCCTTGATTAGCAACTCTTGGAATTAACTCAACAAGTGGTGTTTCCTTTCTAGTTTGATCCACTATTCTGGGATCAACATAAACTGGAACCATTGCATAACCTGCTGTTCCTCCTCCACCTGATGTGACCGCCAAAGCTTTCATTCTTGCAATTCCTGTTTTCAAAGTTTCATTAAGTTGTTCCCTCAAATCTGCTCCTGTAACTGGATCTACATACTTTGTCTTGTCTTTCAAAGCTCCAAACGAATGGGCATAAGCACTCTTAACATCGACTCCTGTCAATAATTGTGTTCCTACTCCTTCTTCCATATTAAGCTATTAAGTCTAGAGGATTTTTTGCTTTCTCTTCCACGAAATTATCTGCTTTGTCCACTTGTTCAACTTTGCTTTTATGCATTGGTTTCTTCAATACAGCTTTCACTTCTGCAAGTGATTTTTCTAAAACATTTACTTTTTCAGTAAGTGCTTTAACTTCTGCATTTTCTTCCTCTTTTGGTTCTTCTTCCTTAGATTCTTCAGGCTTTGTTTCCTCGTCCTTAGTTTCTTCGGTTGCTTCTGGCTCAGTTTTTTCAGTTTCCTCTGCTGGTTTTTCCGTAGTCTCTTTATTTTCCTCTGACATATTTTTAACCTCCTGTAATTTAATTGTATCATTACTCAAATGATTATGATCTTCCTGTTCTTTCAGGAACTCTAAACTTTTTGCAAACACATTGGTCATCTTCGAAGTTGTATTAATTGGGTTTCCTGTGTAGGCAACATTCAATAAATTAATTTTATCTAACATCCTAATTTGCTCTCCATTCTTTTCCTGGATTGCTGTTTTAACCGGAACGTAAGCAATAGAAAATGCATCTAAGAAACCATCCTCAATTGATCCCTTCACCTCTTCAAATCTTGGAGAATGTCTATTCAACATCGATCTAACTTTCAATCCTGTTTTATCCACTAAAAAATCATCAACTTTCGCAACTGGAATAAGTGTTTTATTAATCTCCACATCTAATTTGCTCTTTCCTCTAAAACTCTCATGCTCAACATCAAACTTAATAACCCTTGTTTTCATTTGCTCGGCCATATCCAATAAACAAGCCTTTGTAACTATGTCATTCACCAAATCAAGATCAGAAGTAGAGATATAGCCTTCCACAAAAAAGTTTTCACCTTCACTTTTCAATTCTAACTTGTCCGTGCTAAAGATAAAACTAGGTTGTTCCATGATTTTTATAATTCATAAGAGTATTTAAAAATTGTTGCTCAATCAAAGAAATGTTACTCAGTTAAATAAAGAACTGAGGACCTGCAATTAACATGGCTTGGAGGACATGGCCCTTCAAAATCTCCTTGTTTATCCTTAAAATTTTCATTCATTCCAACTATTTGATTATGTAATCTCTTGCATACGGGGGATGTTCTATCGTCAAAATGGGTATGCCATTGCTTCTTGAATTTCTCTCCACTTGATTTAAAACCTTGTAATTTCCCCTGGTTCTCTGCCCGATTAGTTTCGGTCCTTGCGATCATCTCTGCTCTATTCTCTCCAACATCAAAGACTTTGCTCACTCTTGCTTTTATCTTTGCGATTCCCTCTCCGGACATAATTCCTCTTTCTAATTCCTGCCTTAGATCTGTCATGATCTCATCTGTCATGGATTTAATATTATTAAAAGTATAATCCTGGATAAAAGAAACTGCGCCTTTGTTCATCATCAAGTTTTTATTCACTTGCTTTTCAGCGCTATCCCATCCTTTTGTAAAAGTGTTATTAATAATTGCATCACTAATAATTTTTAGTCCCTCAAAAGTTAAGATACCTTTGATTGATTTGGCTAGATCATCAATTGATTTGATCTCTTTTAGAGTATTTGTTCCCATCTCTCTTTCTATAAGTGATTTGATTTTCTTTTCATTTTGTTGTAAGGTATAAACAATGCTCTTTTTTAATCTCACATCATCTAGTTCTTCCTTAGGCCCTAAAATTAAAGGATTATCTTCCCATGCTTTTTTCTCTTTCTTATCCCCCGTCATTCGATCCTTATCTACTTTTGTTTTCTTTTTTTCATCACCCTCTTCTTTCCCAGGAGCTCCTGAATTAAATAATCCTGACGTGGCCAGCTTATCCATCTCTTGCTGATGTTCTTCTTCCGGAGTTTGTTTCTCTCCCCATTCAACTTCCTCAAGGCCTTCTTCTAATCTCACCTCATTGATTGATTTCCAACCGCCAGATAATTGTGATTGATAAAGTGCAGCTTTCTTTGTTTCCTCGTCGACATCAAACATTAAAAACTTAAATTGAACATCATCAAATTCAAACTCACTTATGATCTCTTGATTATGCCTGTATTCCTCTAATCTTAAAATTGGATTTATGGATCTCTTCTTAAAAACATTTGATTGCACGATCTGATTTGCCAAACCCTTTGCATCCTCGGTATATCCTAGCTCGGTTGCAGTTACTCCGAAACAGGCCCATACTAATTTAGCCCACCATTTCTGGCCTTCTAATAATTCAAGCTCTGCATTTGTTAATTGGAATCTTACAAATTGGGGGATCTTCCCAACAACCGGGATTGAGTGTTGTCTCTTTTTCCAGTTCCCTGCTGAGTCTTTTGTTCTTTGTTGCTCTACCCATTGATCTTTAAATGCCTCCACCTCTGTGGCATCGGATCCATCTAATCCTAAAACTCCTTTGGGAATTTCATTGTCATTAAAATATTCTAGGTTATGCTCTATTGCATAAATTAAAGTTTGAATTGTTTCGGCTAGATTCTGGATTGGAGATCTCCCATAGATGTCATCTGTTCGAGGGTTTCTCTCAAACCAAACAATTTCTTTTCTTCCAAATGGAACCGGCCGGGCCCCACTGATCCATCCATATTGAAAATAAGCAGCCTTCTCTCTTGCATCTGCCGCAGAAATAAAACCAGGCTCTATTGACATTGCACTTGCTTCTTTGTTTGGTGGCAAGATTGCAGCATCAAGAATTAAATCTTCACGATCGGTAAACATCCCATAGATGTCTGGGTTCTTTGTAAATGTCGCGCCATCTCTTGCAACCATCTCAACCATCAACCCTGCTTGATTAAAGACCTTGCATAAAACTCCAGCATCGACTTCTAAAATATCTCTCACATATTTTCTTCTAAGCTCTTCAAAACTTTCTTTATTTGTATTTGGATTATGATAAAAATTTAAAACTTCTTCTTTATGCTTTTCAAATGTTGGAGAATCTTCTTTCCCTTCTTTAGGCACAATGTCCCAGGGCACTGCACAAACATTATCCACAACTGTTGAGATGCACATTTCCACATAAGGCATTGCCGCTAATCTTCTAATCGTAACTAGATCAACATATCTTGGATAACCAAACGGGGGCTTGTAAAGAAATTTAGGAATGTAAGCTTTATGCAAACCTTCTCTTGTGGATTCAGTAATTGCTGCAACAGGAGGCACTGCCTTCTCTTGTTTTTTAAATATATCTAAAATTCCCATGAGTATGAAAGTGATTGGATATTATTATTAATTTCTTTGATTATTTAAATATTGTTGCTTGCTTGTTTTCTTCTCTCTCCTGGACTAAGGGCAATATCACCCTTCTCTATGGACTCTTTGATTAGTTTCTTGCGTTCTATTTCCTCTTTTTCCTCTACTTCTTTTGATTTTTTAAACACTGGCTTTGCATCAATAAAAGAAAAAACCATCGGTTGCTTTAATTCAAAATACATTCTTTGCATTAACATGTCCCCTACATCTGTTGATCTCCCCAGGTTTTCTTTTATTTCTTCTTTGCTTAAAATTTGCAAGGGTGCATCTTTTCCTGGATCCTTTTGTTTGATCTGTTCTAGATCTTCAATTAAAAGATTCTTTGTTTCTATTGTTATGTCTCGGGTGATCCCTATCATCCCCCCATTAACATACTGAGCCAGTAAAAACCAGCACTGCGCTTTAAGGTTCTTGTAATTGTGCAGGGCCTTTTCTGTTTCAGTTTCTTTCTTTTTTACTATTGGCCTGGCATTTGCTACGAATCCTTTTACTCCTGGTGTGTCTTTGACTAATCCAAAACCCACTCCAACCTCATCAACATTGCTCTGGCTCCGGGGGATCTTCTCTTCCAGGAGTAATTCATCGAACTCCTTGCTAGAGATATTATTCTGCACTATAATCTTCTCACAAAATAAACCATCCCAAATCCCTATCACTGTTTTATCTCTCCCGAATCCGGCCGCATCAACTATGCAGTATTTCTTGCCTCTCTCTGCGTTGCTTGTGAAAAGGTCCAGGATTTTATCATAATCAAATAATCTTGTTGGATCATCATCATATTCAAAGTTCCCATAAAGCAGCCTTTCTTTTGAGACTCTGTCCAGTTTCTTTAAATTCTCTACATAAAATTTAGAAATAAAAGGATTATCCCCAACCATGGCAGGAATAAATGCCCGATAATATTCTATTGTTCCATCTTTGTCTGGCTTGTAAAACTCGAAATATAAAAAGTTCTTTGCTGGGTTGCTTGCGATCAATAACTTAGGGATTAAATTAAACTCATCTAATTTAAATCTAATTCTTGACATCACTATGTTCTTTGCTTTTTGGCTGATCTGGCTTGCCTCATCAATAAATGCTCCGGTGTATTCTGTTGATCCTAAGCTATCAAATTCAGGATCACTTGGATATGCAAATAAATCTTTTAAATAAATTGTGGATCCATTCCAAAATTTAATCACTCCTTCCATCGAGTTGTATTTGTAATCAATTCCTGGCTTTAAATCAAACTCTCTGCACACTTGAAAAAATGTCAATAAAGTTGATTCCTTCAAACTCTTTAAAATTGCTCTTCCCATCAACCATCTGCTTCCAGGATACTTAATGCAATTTGTTAATAACCAAAAACATCCAAGATATGATTTGCCTCCACCAGCTCCTCCTCCATAAAAGATTTCTGTGTGGATCTTATCCTGCAGGAGTGCTAGGGCTTGTTCCTGTCTCAGACTTGGTTTCCACCTTATTGTTATCATTATCAGCTTTTTCTATAATAATTCTTTTTCTTTCATCATTGATGTCTAATTCCTGCTTTTGGCCATATCCTCTTGCCTTGCCTCTCTTAGAATTAAGTAATTTCCATTTGCTCGAATCCACATCCTTGTGCACTACGATGTCTATGTCAATATTATCCTCCGCAATATCTATCACGAGCTCTGCTTCCTCATCTAGTAATTCCCTCATTTTTGGGTTCTTCTTTAGAAAATTTCCCACTGCTTGCCTTGTAACTTCGAGCTTTTCGGCTATCCTTGCCTGGTTTCCCCCTGAGTTTACTAGGGCTGCTTTGAATGTTTTTTGATTAATTTTTGCCATTTTTGTCAACTTTGTCAACTTTTACCTTTAAAGATTCATTAATCCTTGCTCTTTTCTGCCTTTTTTCCTGTTGAATTAGCAAGGAGTTCTCCATCTTCTGATAAATAACCATCTTGCATATCCTTTAATGTTTTTAATTCACTCCTTTGAATTCTCCGAAGTGTTTATTTTTGTTTCTTTCAACAATCTCTAATTCATTACTTTCTAACTTTTCTGAACAATCCATCATAAAATCCTTGATGGCTTGGGCAACATCAACTTCGTTATAATGATAATCGTTTATATGATATTCGTCAATCTGCACTCTTTTCTCAATCAGTGGTTTATTCATCTTTAAATTCTCCGAAGTGTTTCTCTATTAATTCACACAGTTCTACCCATCTTGCAGTTATTAAGAAATCTCCTGAATCTCTTTTCAAATCCTTGATGGCTTGGGCTATGTCTTTATGATAATAAAACTTATAATTAGGATTCAATTTTGTTTCTGCTTTCTCACTTAGTGGTTTAATATTTAGCATTTCTTCTCTCTCATAAGTTGTATTGTAATCTTCTGTCATCTTATTGCCTCTTGCATGACACGCTCAATATATGCTTTTAGTGTCTCAAATTGTCTTGGTTTAATTAACCTTTTAACCTTGTTCAGCGTTGCCAAGTTAATTCTAACCGTAGTGTCTTTTGTTTCCATGTATCTTTGAAACAATGTAACTATATAAATGTATCTATGCCGGTTGCGTTCCCATAGATACCCTTAACCTTAGCCTATCACTTGTTGAAAGCTCTCCGCAATCAAATCATATAATTTATCTCCTCTTAGATCGTCTCCTTCAATTACTTTCCAATCTCTTCCGTTTGGATTGTTTGTTCCTGAATAGCTTACTCCATATGGGGGATCTGTAAAGACACACTGTACACTTTTGCCTTCCGGGATTAATTTTCTCATTAGTGTTTTAACCCCTTGATTGCGTGTGCAGATTGGGTTGTCATGAAGGCTGTGTGCGCATTAAAGTTTCTTGTTCTTGCGCCTGCTTCCTCTATCTGCATTTTTAATAATCTTTTGTGATCCTCTGTGACATGAAAATATCCCCATGTTCCAAGACCAAAAATGATTAAAACTATCCCTACTGCAATAAGCCATCCATTGATTGCTTCTATCAAAAGATAAATTCCTGCAATAATCATTGCTGCATTTGCGATATTTCTTGGTTCACTCATTTTGTTGTTCTCGATATTTATCTAAGGCACTGATTGGAAATTGATGATTATATTTTGCCTGATAGGCCATCATCAAATCAAAACACTCTTTGTCTTGTTTTTTGGTTCTTTTAATAAGGAGAAGTCTTCAAATAGCTTGCTCCTCCGCAATTTTTTCTAATGGTTTCATAGTTCTTTGATTCTCCTGGTTACTTCCTGAATCACTCCTTCCTTGTCAATGCAAGTCCGGATATACTCTCCATCTAAATAAAGATTAAATAAATTATTTCCTTTTTCATCAACCTTGATCTCCATTAAAGCTTCATCCTTGATCCAATTGCTTGTTTAATATCTCTCAAATCTTTTTCAACCATTTTAAGATCCTTTTTACTATTTTCAAGCTGTTCTTTTTCTTTCTTTGTTGATTCTTCTGTTGCTTTCTCTTGATGATCAATTAATTGAAGTGTAATTAGCTTTGATTTAAGCTCTTCTAATTCAGGAGTCATCTCTGGCTTCTCGCCCAAAACTTCCTCTAATTTCTGCATATGCTCCTTCAACATCTTTCTCTTTTTATCAAGATCTTTTAATGTTGTCCTGATTCCTTCTTCATGAATTACTGCTTCTGTTGAGATAATCAAATCCCCTAACTCGTTTTTCTTTTCTTCTTTTGATCGATGAATCAATACTTTTCTTCTCTCATTAAAAGTTGTTGTGCTTTCGATATTTTCTTTCTTTTCTTTATTTTCCATTTTTTAACCTCCGGATTTTAATTGCTTTTTGCCCTTCCTTGTAGGGCTTTGTGTCAAACTCCACATCCTCATTAAGTTTGATTTTTAACTCTGGGAAATCTGAAATATGAAAAAATACATCTTCCCCTTCTTCTGTGGTGATAAATCCATATCCTTTAATCTGATGGAACCACTTAATCTTTCCCTTCATTTTTATCTCCATTTTTTATCTTGTGCATTTGCTTTTCCGCAAAATCATAAAAATTCCTTAAAATTTCAGTGAACGCTTTTCCTTCTTCTGTCAAAGAAAGCTCTACCCCTCTGCCTTTTGTTACTTTTGTGATTAGGCCCTCTTTAACTAGCTGATCCGTAACCGTAGACAAATGGCTCACTGTCCCATGATCCTTGCTTAACTCTCGAAGATTCTTTTTGTCAATACTAAAAAAAAGTTTGAAGTATCTTTTATTTCCAAAAAATCTAAAAATTTTTAATCTCCTGTCGCATATTTTTATGCAACCCTGATTTAAGATGAAAATACTTACAATATGTTATTCCATTACTTATCTTAAAAACTAATTCAGGAAATAAACTTAATGGTTTGATATGATGAGCATGTAAAAACACTCCAATTTCATTATTACAAAATTCACAATTTGGATTTTTACAAGTAAAATTATCTCTTAAATAAACTGCATTTCTCCATATTTGATATTTTGCTGTGGTTTTTAACCATCTATTTGTACTTATTTTAAAACCATTCCATTCATCTATCTTAATCCCTTGTTGATAAGCACTTATTTTTATTTTTGATTTTTGTGAATGATTCCCCCACTTATTTTTTTTACCTTTCATCCCTTTTGGATGTCCCTCTTCATAATGTTTGGAATACTCTTCTCCACTTAATCCTTTATTCCAAGGACTTTTACCTTTTCTAGCTTCACTTAATTTTTTCCTACATAATGCTGTTCTTTTATAAATTCCTCTAGGCATTTTGTCCTCCCATTTTCTTTAAATATATTCTTCCATCATCATCAATTTTTATTGGAAGCATTTCTAAAGCAACATTCAAAGAGTTATAATCTACTGCAATTTGCTTAACAATTTCAGATTTAAAAATCGGTTCTAATTGTTCTTTCATAAAATTCTCAACTTTCTTTAAAGTTACAACGTGGATATTCTTTCTTTTAGAAGGATCAGGTTTTCGTATAATTTTATCCATATAATTATACCTATATAATAGTATTTAAATGTTTTGATTCCGGGAGGCAGAATCGAACTACCACCTGAGCCTCATGAGGGCCCCGTCCTTGCCGTTAGACCATCCCGGATCAATCATCGAAATAATTTATAAATTATCTCTCCACGCTTTTCTCCCTTCTGCGCAATAAAAATGTACTTAAAAATATTATTATCAAGCATCCAATTACATTTTTGTTTTTCTGCCTTGTCTAAAACTCCAGTCATCTTTGATTCAACCCCAATCACATCAGCGTATCCTTTGCTTCCATCAATTCCCCACCTAAAACATAAAAAGTCTGGAAATCCTGCCCCCAACATCATTGGCCTCCCTGGACCTAAGAACTTATTCTTAACTTTCACTAATTTGCCTACTGTGAATGGAAGATCATGTGGCCCTTCATCATTATGGAACTCAACATTGTTGGTCCACTTTGCAACAATCCAGCCTTGCTTTTCTAGATCTTCTCTAACCTTTAATTCAAATCTAGCTCCTGCTTGCCTTGACTTCTTCCCTCTTAAAACTTTTATTGGATCTTTTTTTGTGTTCATCTTTAACCTCCTGTAATTTAATTCTCTGCTCCTCTTCTAGTTTTCTTCTCTCTCCATGATTGGCTATCTGTTCTCTGTTTTCTTGACTTAATGTATTTAAATTCATTTACCACGGTTCCGCATAGTTTTTATGGCAATCTTTGCAAAGCACCTTCACATTGCCGGGCCTATATGTTCCTCCTTTATATCCTGCGATTATTCTATGGATCTCTAATTCTTTTTCCATAAAAACCTTTCTGCAATCTTCGCAGGTGAATCCTACTGCTCTTTTGTATGCGCGTTTAAGCCACTCTGGGCATTTTTTTGGTCCTAACATTTTTGTTTCTCCTGGAATAAAAAATAAAATAAAATAAAATAAAAAAGCAACCTTATTTCTTCCATGCAAAATAAGGAACTTTGTGTACTACCAATCCATCTCTTATAAGATTTGCTAACATAGATCTAACTGTGTTCTCATTCATCTTAACTTTTCTAGCAATCTCTTTTGCCTTGAAAGCATAATTTGTATGGTTTCTCAAAAGCTTAGCGATCGGATGATTTTCTCTTCTTCTAAAGATCCTCTTTTTGAAAGTTCCTGATTCAAATTCTTTTCTTTTTATCATTTTTAACCTCCTTCAAATTTAATTGGTTTGATTCTAAGAATTTTAAAACAATTACTGCAACGAAATGTTTGCAAATTCCTGCTGGTTTATTTGAAACTCCAACATGGCATCCACACTGTGAAAACCAAGCACATCCTTTTCTATAAATCTTAAAAGCATAATCTTTAACATTGTAAAATGTTCCTGACTTATTTGTAAAATCTTCAATTACTTTCCCTTCTTGGATTAATTTATAAGCATCTCTAAATATTTTCATTAATAATCTCCTAATTTCTTTTGTTTTTTATCTCTTTTTTTTCCATTTTCATAATCTTCATAATCATCTTTAGGATATTTTGATTCCTGTTTTCTTCTATCTGTTGCTTGGGTTGCCATTTTTCCTCCTCAAATAATTTGGATCATTAACAAAAGTACAATTCTTACAATAGTACCCTCCACCTTCTTTTGGATAAAGTTTTCTTTTACAATTTGGACAACTTTTCATCTTAAAATAATCACTAAAATATTTAATAAAATCCCAAAGCTCATTGTATCAAATCCTGATTTTACAAGTAACTTATAATATTCAACATCCATCATCTTTTATTAAAGTCACCCCTTTTGAATGCTTTTCTTATAATTGTTATGGCCAAGGCAGGTAAATTATCCATACTTTCTAAGATTAATTTTTCTTCCTGCTCTGTTAGCCATAGTTCATAACCTACTTTATCCTTTCTTGAATTTTCCATCTTGTTTTTTGTAAAAAAGGTCATATCCTCTCACCGCAGTCTGGCCATCATAAGCAGATTTTGTTGAATCTTCCCACTTCTTTAACTCATTTTCTTTCTGACAGTTTGGACAAGAGAACCTAAGGTTTTCACCAAAAATCTTTGATTTGATCTCTGATTCTATCAAACTAAATCCAGAGATTGTTCTACATCCTTTGGTGGGACATCTCTTATAAAATTCTATTTCTTCTTCTTTTTTTTCCATTTTTTTTTCCATTGTTTATTTTTTGCTCTTGGGGTAACCCCAAACATTAGGAGCAATTATTTCTTTAACTCCTCAGCCATAGCTTTACCTATATTCAAATAATCTCTAAAAGCACGTCCTTTTGCTCTTGTGTTGGCCATTTCAATAGGATGGTCTTGTGTCATTTGTCCCGTGTTTTCTGGTGTTGAACTTCCTATTCCATCAATAATATGCTCTCCGACAATCAATCTAATCTTACACCATGCTCTTTTCAAATCTTCACTTTGCCAAGAATCTAAAATCTCTATTGAGAATTTTCCTTTTTCATGAACTTTCTCCAAAAGACCTTCATAAGTCATAAAATCTTTTCCTTTAATATTTACTATATGGCTTTCTTCTTTTCCTGTCTTTTCTTTTGGTTTATCTGATTTCTCTAATTGTTTCATTGAACAAAAAGCTACTTTTCCATCTTTAATTGTAATCTCTGCAGATCCTAATTTAACAAAATCTGGCTTAACCCATTCTGCAAGTTCATAACCTTTGACATCATTATCCTCAATCACTTCAATTTTGTTTCCTTCTATCTTGACAATTGTTGTTTCCATTTTTTACCCCCATTTGATTTATTTAGAGAGGTTAGGAGGATCCAAACTTTATGTAAGAATCCACCTCTCCCCGGTACAACAGGTTGTATCCGATCCGGCCTAGAACCTTCAATTCGTTTTTGTCTTTCCTGTTGATTATATTTAATCCATGCTCTCTTAAATTCTTTAATCTTCTTTGGATCATCAGTATCTAATATTATTGGCTTTATCCTTTGCACAGAGTTTATCTTATCTTTTATCATTTAAATCCACACTTCCTTAGTTCGAAAAAATAACTTACTGAATCTCCTTTTGATTCATAATTCATAACCATTCCAGCTTCCTTTGCTCTTTCTTTTCTCAAATAAGAATTCGTTAAACTTTCATTTTCCATTTGAAGTTTAACAATATTAGTTCTATTTTCTCCTAAAGCAAACATTATAGCTTCATCAAATTCAAATTCTGTTATTTTTTCTATTTTAGTTTTTTTTGTTTTTACCATAGTGAGTTCCTTTTTGCACTTTTTTATTTAATTTAGGTTTATTTGGTTTTATTCCATCCCTTTTATCATGACAATCTCTGCATAATTTAAGAAAAGGAGGCTTATGATTTCCTGTTAAACTATGATTTGTTAAAGGTAAACTTCTTGAACAATCTCTACAAATTCCATATTTCCTTTGAGTACATTTATTTTTTTTCATATAAATTCTCCAAATATCTTGTTAATAAGCTTTATTGCAATAAGTTTCCCATTTGGTTTATTTAATTCTTCCTTCAACTTCTCCACCGCTTCTTTGACATCTTCATCTAAAAAAAAGAATTGCTTTCTTGTCCACTTACTCTTACAATTATTACAAGTAATTACTTCCTTACTTAATTTCTCACTCAGTGGTTTCATTTAAATCCTCCTCTGTAATGTTTAGCCTTTTCATCCAAAAATTATCAATTCTATTAAAGAATTTTGTTGTAGGATAAATTCCATATTTATCTACATTATCAAACATTTCTGAAATTGCATTTGTTCTTTCTCTTTGAAATTCCTTCACCCACTTGATTGCTAGAGCTTTTAGTTCATAATCACATTTAAAATTATGACTACAAACTGCAATATCCTTCAGTGTTTTAAGTTTCATTTAAACTCTCCAAATCTTTTGTCAATTTCAAATTGTATTTCTTCTGTAGTCCAACTTCCACAATTAAAATGTTTCTTCAACTTATCCACCGATCCTTCAACATCTTCCGATATTTCTTTAATTTCATCATTAAGATGCATCTCTTGGATTGCTTGATTTGTAGAATATTCAACTTGTTGCTCATCATCCACATAAACTCTTGTTTCAGTATCATATCTATCAAAATTAGATTTATGTCTTTTAATTCTATCTTTTATTTTCTCACTCAGAGGTTTCATTTAAAATCCTCCATTGTTTTATTAAAATTAGCTCTTATAAATGATTCAAATAATCTTAATTGTTTTATATCCATTGTATCAATCAAGGCATCAAAAGCCTTTTTATATTCTAAATCTATTTTTTCCATTTTAAAAAAATTAAAAGAAGGGTTTTACCCCCTTCAAATTTAAATATTGTCTTAAAACATTTGCTCTTCTTCTCTTAGCAAAATATCTCTTAACTAACCATCGTGTTATAAAGTTCATTTTTTGATCCTCCTAATATACTATAGACTATAGTGCTTATAAACCTTTCTATTTTTATTACTTACTTTTTAGTTACACAGAACAGACCAATTTTCTTTAAAAATATTATATTTCTTTGCATTAATTACTCCAATATTAATTCCGGTCTGTGGTTGGTAATTTCCTTCTTTTATATTTATCTCAAATAAATCATCCTCCGGAATAATCCAAAAATCATTACAATTAAAACTCTTGTCCTTTACTCCAACTAGAATTAAATAATCATATTCATTAACACAATTTTTAAGAAAAAACTGGAATTTTTTTTTGTTATTTAAATTTGAAGTTTTTACTTGAATTTTCTTTAATCCATTTTTAGTATCTATAATTAAATCAAAATAAGGATTATTAAAATCTACCCTAAATATCTTAATATTTCTTTTTAATAACTGTATCTCAACAAGTTTTTCACCTATCCCTCCAAGAATTTCATTTCTTGTTGCCATCACAAGATTCCTTATGTCTTTTAAAATTGTATTCACATTGAGATCTTGATGTTCCTTTAATTGACTTTCCACATTTTTTACAAATCTCTTCCCAATACTCTATCTCCCTCATCACCTTAACTTTTTTCATACTATCTATAGTCTATAGTCTTTTATATACTTTTCCATTATCTTGATTTAACCTTATTAGACTTAACTCTTAAAGGATCATTTTTTATACGTTCCTCTTCTAACATTTGATTGTATAAATCTTCTTGATCTTTAGTTAATTTCTTTTCTGTTGTTTTTTTATAATCTCTTAAATTCAAATCAGCAGATTTTCTTGTATGAGATTTAGAAAACATTGGTATAAACTTTTTTTTTACAGCTGTTTTAGAAATAGCTTTTGCATCTTCAGAAGTATATCTCTTAGTTTTTTTCCAAACCATTTTTTAATTATTTATAAACCTTTATATTTCCAAGTAATCTTAATTCCATCATCTATTCCAGCCTCAAAAAATCCTCTAATTACTAACTTATTCATCTCTAGCTGTATATTTTTTGAATAAAATCTTTTAAGATCCACTATTTCTATAAATCCTTTTTCTTTTCCTATTTTTATTATTTCTTTTTGTATTATTCCAGTCATTTTTCTCCCCCCTTTCAATTATTTCTTAAAGGCAAAACAAGGTAGTAGCTTAAAAACAAGCTAAGCAACGCATTACCAACTAACCGTTAGGTTCGTATGGTTGCTCTCTTTCTCCAAAAAAAAATATAAAGAGCCAAACATTATTCTTTCCTCTTGAGAGGGGAATTTTCAGTTCGAACAACCAAATAACGAATGCTTAATTATTAGCCCCTTGCGTAGTCAGTTAGACCCAAACAATCAGACTTTTTCATTAATTAAGATATTCCTTTAATTCTTTAGCATCCGGAGGGACCAGCTCATCCTCATTTTAATTCGCATATCCTTCGCATATTAGCACTTCGGACATAGGCCTGTAATAATTATAAATAAAACTAATTTATAAATCTTTCTAAAAAATAGAGAAAGAGAGACTTCAGAAATTACAGACCTCCGTGTGCGAATTAAACACATAAGCCCCTCTTTCTTTTAATATTAAAGAATTATCCATTTATTAACTTATGGATTATATAATTTCCACTAGAAATAGAGGAGTCTTAAAGTGGACTCATGGAGAATCGAACCCAAGATTCCTGCTTGCAAAACAGGTGTTATGCCACTTAACTATCGGCCAAAAATAAAAAAATAAAAAAAATAAAAAGAAATTAGATGAATTATGCAAAGACTAGCTCTACATCTTCATCGGTATAATTGCCCTCATCGAAGTTCACGGTTGCAGTTACTAAAATTTGTTTCTTGTAATCTTGTACAACTCCTTCCAAGAGTGTATATTCAACTTCAAGTTCAAATACAACTTCTGCAATCTTATCCTCATCATCTTCAAGGCCTAGCTCAATTATGTTTATTTCATAATCTTCAACATCTGCATCTTCTAACTCATCAAATCCTTCTACGTTCGCTTCTAACCATTCAGTTAAAAGTTCATAGTTATGATCTTCGAGCTCAATCACTGCGACGTCGTAAGCTTCAGCTTCAAGTTCTTCGATTTCTGTATCATACAGATCTTCCCATAAATCCTCTACCATGTTTTCCCCTTTAAATTCTGGGATAACAGGTGCTTCCCATTCAGGAACTTCAACTTTTGGCACTAAAGCTGCAACTTCTGCTGCTGTAGGTCCAAGTGGAATCTTGGCAATCTCTGCATTAACTTGGGCGGTAATATCTTGAGAAATCTTTTGTTCATCAATTGCTTCAGGTAGCATTGCCCAGCCAATCAAATTTAATGCTGCAAGAACAATCATCAAAGTAACTAATAAACTTGTATTATTTTCCATTATTACCTCCATATTTAGTTAAATTAATTAAGTTGAATACCTTTTTAAACATTGTTGCGTGCCCAAATTTAGTTCTACACATGGGTTTTTTGGAATAGATATAGATATATTTAACTTGTTTTGATTAAGTAACAATCTTTTTAAACCATTATTTAGTTACAACATTAGGGAAGAAGGCGGGCGCCGACTTTTAAAATTTAAGGCTTAACCCCGTCGTTCTTTAGCTTTTGGAATATATAATTTATAAAAATGAGTACATTTTCTTCTTTCACAAATTTCCGAGTTCATACTAATCCCTGGATGAAAATGATAATTACAAAAAGGAATGTAATAACCTTGATCATCTTTTAAGGGCCTGAACTTTTTTACTTTTGTTTCTAATTTTCCCCTTTTTCTACTCATAAGATAATAGATATTTTCTTCCGAAGTTTATCAAAATAGATGCAATCCCTACTGTCAAAGCAGTGTACTGTCCAAAATCTATTGAACCCATGTTCTCTAAAAGATATGTTAATACAACTGCTCCTCCTGCAATCAATGCACCTTTTCCAACTTTCTTCATGCCTTTAAGATCTATACTCTTACTTGGACTTGATGTTTTTTCCATTTTTCACCTCCTGAATTTTATTTAATTCTAAAAAGTTATATTTATTTTTTTCCATTATTTTCTTAAAATGCATATGTTACAACTAACGTTATACTACCTGTAGAATTTAAAGTATTAAGTGCTGTTTCTGTAGTAGTATGACTATGGTCTGAAATCTTGTTGATTGTTGTATTATGTGCGTGGCTTGTAGCTGCACCCATATTATATTCATTTCCCGAACCAACACCAACACTTGCTGCTGAATGACCATAGGCAGTAGAAGCAATTACTGGTCCTCCTGCTGTATTAACTGCAGTAACACTTGCTGGCAAATCTGTTACAGAATCTCCAGAACTAATTTTATCATATTTTTGGAATACTGTAAATGTAACACTTGTTGTTGTTCTTTCTTTAAATTGTGCAAAGGCACCAGCTACTCCTTGTAGATTAACCATAATTGCCTCATCTGCTGCTGGAGTATTTTGTAAAACTACCGTAATGTCTCCTGACCCATCAGTGGTCTGATCAGTAAAACTTTCCATTGTTAAAAGTTCCCCTGCATAATTATTCTCTGCCATTATTTATTATTCTCCATTTTATTTTATCCTCATAATCCACACTACATCATAATATGTAGGTACTATTGCAAAACTTTGAGCGCCTACTGTTTCACTACCTGCACCACTTGGAGTTGCGCCCTCAAAATCCATATTATTAGTTACTGACGATGTTGTGCTTCCTCCTGTTCCCCCACTTGTAGTATTTCCTTTTAAAAATTCTCCTCCATTCAAATCTGGAAGTGTTTGTCCATTATAAACAGAATCTGCATCACTTAAAACTGAACCATCACATTCAACCCAACCAGTTGGTAATGCTGGTGTATTTGTATAAGTTTTTAACCATGCGAATACCGAACCAACAGGGGCAAATAAATTCCACATTGTTCCTGTTTTAGTAGTTGCATTTAATTCTGTTGCTATCTCATCATAATTCGCATTAACTTCATCAGCATTTGCAAGTGTTCCATTAGTGAAAGTATTTGTTTTTGAAAATGTCATTATGATATTATATTCTTTTCGACATAAGTTACTTTTATCGACGTTGTTTTACTTATTGGGGTATGAACGGCATGACTGAACATTAAAGCACTCCCATCTGCATTAAATAATCCGAATTCTGTCAAACTATTTGAATTTGCTTCTACAGTGTTTATTAAACATCTAATTGTGACTTGATTATTTGCTTCATCAATTGTTGGATAATTTGTTACGAATACTTTTGTTGTTCCCCCATTTATATTCACTCCTGTTTCCACGTCAGTATCTCCTACTGCAGGGGTTGTTGTTCCGGTACCAATTTTGAATGTGCTTGGTGCCAAATAATCTGGTGTTGCTTTAAAAATTCTATTTGTAGCAATTTTCAATCCATTGTTTGTGATTATATTCCCAGTTCCCATGTTATATTATATTTTTCATATTATTTAAATATTGTTATTAATGATAACTTGTGATTATTATTTTACTTATTTCTCCAGTTGAAGTATCATTCTCAGTTGCTCTCCAGCGGAGATCTGTACCATTATCTGAAAATGTTTTAGCAGTTCCAGAGGTAACACTTTCCCAATTTGTGCCGTCTGCGGTCATTTCATAATCAAAACTCCCAGAAACTTCTGTGCTTGTTAGTTTAGCAGTAGTGATCTCCCCATTATTATAATCAATTGATTTACTTTGTGCAATTTGTCCTGACGTGAATGTGACTGATCCAGTTGTACTCCAAGAGGCTGTTCCATCTGTATCTTCAAAGTCAGAATCAATAAAATTTTCTGTATAATAATTTTCAAATTGTTGTATAAAATGGTCTGTTTCTGTACTTAGGGTACTTCCTAATAATGATGTTCCAAGGACACCTGCTACTGAATGTCCGAGTACAAATCCTATGGTTGCAGTACCAGCCCATTTAAAAGAATTCCATGTTCCAAAATCTACATTATTCCAAATTAATCCATCACTTGCCAAATTTTCATAAAATACTTTCCTGTATCTTGGACCAATACTTACTGCAGGGACATTTCGAATATCAATTAACTCCATTAAAATATCTTGATTTCTTATAAATTGCTCTTCCAGTCGTTTGATTCTTTCTTCTGTTGTTTGCTGCCAGTCTGCTAATCTCCAATTTTTATCTCCAACTTCTAATTCTTCTATGGCACTTGGGAATTTATATTTTATTTTATTTACAACATATTCTCCAGTCAAAGTCAATGCATTCACTTTAGGGGTTCTTGTATCAACTATTTTTATTGTTTCTCCTTTAAGTGGTATGTTAGCATTTTCACTCTTTACTTTTAATTTTCCAATAATAAATGGAACACTTCTTTTTGCAAGAATGCTTGCTGCCCGGCTCTCTGCATCTGCTACTGAACTCACATCAGATAATTCAATAACTTTCTGTGCCATTCTATAAGTATCAATACTATCTTGATTAATCATATGAATAGGTGCTGGCGCACTCCAAACATAATTAACAATCGCGTAATGATTTGTTGTGAATGTAGTTCCAGTTGTAGGCATAATCTTTTTATTTTCTTTGTTAACATAATAAAAATGGCCTGTACTGGAATCTTTACTTCCTCCAATCTTTTGAGTTGTTGGAGGGGTTGCTGCATCCATATACAATTCAACAATATCCGGGGTTTTTGTTAATAAAATACTTGCAGTAGTATAACCTGCATCTGTTCCTATTTTTCCAGATTCAGTAATATTTGTTTGAGTTGTGGCACCATCAATCCTTAAATCATTAATCATATAAGTGTCATCAAATTCCCATTCAGGCATTCCAACTATTTCTGTACCAACTGTCAAAGTTTTCCCAGAATCATTATAACCAAGTGGTTCAAAATAAACAACCCTATCTGAATCATTATAATATAAATCCCAATCAAGTGCCTTCTTTAAAGTCATCACTCTTTCAAATATATCTGTATTAATACATTTAAATTGATCAACTCTTTTTCCATCTTCTGTTCCAGAGGCTTGAACCGTCGCTGTCATACTTCCGTATGTTTCAATTAAATCTTCAACAATCTCACTTATTTCTCCTGCACTTGCATCAATCCCAGATTCATAAATTTTATTTACCTTCTTACGAACTAAATTCACCATCTCATTTTTACACATAATTTTTAAGATTGCTCCATCTGGTTTTATATTGTCTATAAATCCATAAAAATATCTTCTGTCAGTGCTGGTAGTCCATCCTGCCCAGATTTCAACTACTTGCCCATTATTTAAATCAACCAAATCATTTACACTTCTTGGAAGAATTAACTCTGCCTCAGAAATAGCCTCATCATCTTTTTCATAATCCCAACTAATTAATTTATTTGGATCAGGACTTCCATCAGTATCTTTAATTGTAATCGAGTTAACGATTACCTTAGTCATTTTCATTATTCGTAATTAAAAAAATAATAAAAAATTGCTACTGGAAAAAATAAAAAAACCCATAACAAAAGGGCCCATGGATTTCCTACAAATTTTTTCTTGTGTTTTTTCATATTCTTTTTTGGTTTATTTAATTTAAAAAACTTGCTATAATGCAGTTTCTTTATTAGAGAGCTGTCCCCTCTAATAATGTCAATACATAATTTACTTTATTTTCATCTCCACTTGCTTTGTCATGAGTAAAATCTTGAATTAAAACTGATTTATTCACATTTGTCCAACTACTTACAAATGTTAGACTGCTTTGGCTTCCATTTTGTAAACCCTCTATATCTATGACAAATGTTCTTAATTGCGCAATTGTCCCGGTCTTTACTCCAGTCACAGTAATTGTTCTTCCTGTTCCCATTAAATCCATAATCAAAGATTGATCACTATCTGAAAAAGGAATTGGTTGATTAAATAAATTTGAACTCTTAGTTGAACTTTCGCTTGAAACATCCCCTAAACTCTTATTCCCGATCGTTGGCGTCATCTTCTTCCTCCATTTTTAATTTAATTTTTTGAATATCTCTACCTTGTTTTTGAATTTCTATACATAAACTTTTCATTAATTGTGCTTCTGCAATTGTAAATGTTCTAACTGAACTAAGTGTTTTATTTAATTCTTTTAATTGTTTGATTATTTCTTTTGTCATTGTGATATTCTCCCACTCATTTGTCTTTGTAGGGCTTGACTTACTTGATTTGTTATTTTTTTAATATCTGTATCTTGCCTTACAATAGGATTATTTATATTAATTGTGACTGATCCTCCTAATCCAGCAGGATTCTTTGTTGCAATTATAAAATCATTTGGATCCGTATGAACTACTCCTTGAGGGGTTATAATCGCATCTGTAACACTTGTTGATTTTTCATCATTATCTGATTTTTCATCATTATCTGATTTTTTAAATCCTCCAAATAATCCTTTAAACCAATTCCAAACTGTTGAGGCGACGCTAATCGTTCCTTTAAATAATCCTTTAAACCAATCCCAAAACTCAACTCCAACGTTGATTGTCCCTTCAAATAATGATTTAAACCAATCCCAAAGATCAACCCCAACCATAATTATTCCTTCAAATAATGATTTAATATATTCCCAAACGTGTTCTGTCGCACTTATTGTACTTATAAACAATTCTTTAATTACTTCCCAAATTTTAACTCCTAAATCTTCCAACACCATAAATCCTGGCATTAAAATATTATCCCAAATAAATTTTCCAGCATTTTTAATCATATCCCATCCTGCTCCAAGTGCCTCAAACACTCCTTTGAAAATTCCTGACACACCTAATACCAAAGCTGTAATAAAATTTACAATTTCTTTATGAATCTTTTCCATTAATACCCCTGCGTTTCTCATTACCGGTGCAAACCATTTTATAAATGCTGCCAATCCTTGCATCACTGGTTTTAAAATCGGAATCAAAGGTAAAAATAACAACATTAAAATTACTTTAAATAAACTTAAAATTGGTTTTAATATAAAATTTATTGAATCCAAAACTCCCAATATGGCCCCTAAAATTCCAGCAAATTTTAATCCTGCTTTTCCACTAAATCCTCCTGCACCTCCTGCACCTCCTGCTTCTGGTTTTCCTTTTCCAATTCCAATTGATCCCAATGATTTTTTTATTTGCTCTGCTATACTTTCTCCTACTTTCTTTCCTCCTTTGTCTCCAGTTATTTTAATTGGAACTTCTATTTTAAAATTATTAGCCATTTTTAATTGTGTTTTTTTCTTGCCTTTTAAATTCTTTCTCCAACTCTGCAAAATAAGATGTCCTATCATAAGGAAGATTATCTACTTGATCTGGTGTAAACCCAAAATGATGCGCAAAAAACCAATACATTAATTCATTGGATACTTCTTGATCATCTTGGTGATGTCCTTTAAATGCTTCCCTAATTAATCTTTTTTTTTTTCAGATGGTTCAGCAAACTCATTATATTCTCCAAATAAATAATCTCCTACATCTGCAGGTAATTCTTTTATTACACTCAATATTTTCTCAAATGGGGCTTTTACAATACATGCAAACAGAATCTTCTCTTGAATTTCTGCATCATTCACTGTGATACTTGGTTGTCCACCAATTATCTTTGTTTGAGTACATTCACTTCGAATCTTATTTCTTACTCCGGTACTCAATTTTTTCATAGTAACAACTGCATCTTTCCCATTAATTAATAATGGAACGTCAATTGTTTGTATTGAAATTCTTTGCTGTTCATCTAATTTTAAATCAGGCACTTGCCTTTTTTCTTCCATTTTTTCCTCCTCGGATTTAATTGTATTTTTACCGGGAATCCCGGTATTTTCTCACTTAATAAAAAAATAAAAAATTTATGCGATATTCGTAGCTGCTACTGGTGCGGTTTGAACATCATTTGTATAAATGATATTTGTGCATGCGTGTGCCCAACCAGTTACATCTTCCTTAACAACCTCACTTGCGTTTTGTGGTAAAGTATGCTCATTAATATGAACTCCTGTCAAATTGATTTCTAATATATCTGAATCATCATTTGTAAATGTTAATTGAAGAGTTGCTATTTCTGAACCACTTCCTGCGTCTGGTGCTGTTGCTGAATTTGTACCATTCATGAAATAAGTCATCAACGCCGTATGAGAATTGAATGCGGCTGAACAAGAAAAATTATACTCTCTATTTTTTCCGATTAAACCTGAAATAAATCTACTTCCAACTCCATATACTGAATCAAGATTATTATTGATTGTTAATTCAAAAGATTGAACTGCTGCTAATTCTGTTCCATCTGGCATTTCTATACTTCCATGTGCGAATGTGAAAATTGGTTCTACCTCTGGAATATCTGCTGCGGCTGTTGTTCCTAATGTTTCATATCTATATGGACATTCTAAACTGAATTTAACTGCTTCATTTACTGCTGCTGAAATTGTACAATTATTTACTCTGCAACCAATCAAAGCTACTCCAACATCTGTATCTCCTAATTCGAAACTTGTATTTGTTGTAAAACTTGTTATTGAGTTTAATTCTGTGTAAGTATGAGTATAAGGGTCAGATCCTCCATCCTCATTTTTTCCTAAAACTCCCAACAACCAATAAGCATTTGCAAGCGATCCACTAATTGTAGTGGTCCCAGCATATTGTTTATTTACTGTTGCTGTTGCATTACGCGCGCCAACACCCCAAACTCTTTCTGCATTATTATTTCTTACAGTATTAACTTCAACTCCATGTCCAAATGACATATATGTTTCATTACTTGCTGTATGACTTGCTGCTGCAAGTGCCCATCCATCTTGATCCTCAAATGCAAATAAGGCTACACTTTGTCCTCCTGAAATGTAATTTTGTCCTGCGATTTTATTTTACCTCCCTGGATTTATTTGATTTTTTCCTCTTATGAGTATTTTTAGCCTTTTTAGGCACATCTTTCTTAGAATTGTCCTTAATTTCCTTCACCGGCTCGTTCTCAGCGACTTTTTCACCTTTAAGCAAGCTATCTGCCTCTTGTTTTGAAATCTTCCCTTTTGCCACATCAGTCATTAATTTTTTTAATTTTTTATTCGCCATTATGCTGTATCCACCTCTTTGTTTAAAAATCTGATTTTATTTTCAACACTTAAATGACAACTCTTACATAAAGTAATTAAATTTTTCAATGAATTATCAAATGATTGTAAAAATGGAGTTTTATGGTGTATATGTAAGGGGCAATTAAACTTCTTTTCAGATTCATGCATATTCATCCCACATTCCTGACAAGTAAAATTATCCCTTATATAAATTAACATTCTTATTGCGGACCAATCATCCCCATACCTATATGGACTTTTTTTGTAACTTCTTCCATCAATATATCTGTGATGGTTTTTTGGATTATTATGGTATTGTTGTGCTGCACCTGTAATTTTCAATTCCCCTTTTTTAAACATTTTTTTCATTGTTTTACTGATTTTGACATTGTGTTTTTTAGAATGCATTTTTCCTTTTAAACTATTCCAATATTCCAATCTTTTTTTTGTTATTTTTTGTTTCATTTTAAGCACTATCCACACTAAACATTCCAAGGAGATCTATGTTCTTTGACATAATTTCATCCTTTTTGTCCGGGCTATTAATTGTGGGCCCGATCAAAGTTGGTTTAATAAATTTTAAATAATAAAAGTCTTTTGGCGCTGCAACATAAAGTGCTTTGATTGCTTGAATATATCCATCTATTTCATCCGTAGCATCTGCATAAACTACTATTGTAAAAGCAACATTAGAAATAAAACTCTCCCCTCCGATTCCAAAAGCATCAATCCCCACATTCAAAATATCTACTGCAATTCTTGGGTAAGAGGCAATTGTTAAATCATCTCTTGGGAAATCTGGAAAAATATGATCTGATCCATAATCGTGAGAAACAATATAATCCCCTGTTTGATTTGCTCCAAAAGTAATAATACAACTTGTTGCATGATTATAATTAACTGTGTAATCTGTGCCCAAAGCTTTTGAAACTCCTGCAACCGTGATGGTCCTAATATTTTTTACATTTGTTCTAGAAATAGTTATAACCTTTGTTCCTGAAAGAGTCCCTGTCGCATTTGCAGTTGTTACTCCTCGAACTGTGGTTGTAAAAATATCATTGTTTCTTAGAAATACTACTTGCTCTTGCTTGATTGATTGTATGTTTAATGTCATCCTCTTGGATATCCTGCCGCTTGGCTAGTTTTTTAAAATCTCTAAACTATTTAAAGATTGTTGCTTATCTGCTAATTTCCTCAATTATTATTTTTTGTAATTGATTCTTAATTGTATTTCTAATAAAAGGATTCGGTCTTGATCCTGGATGATGAACCTCTTTTGCAAAAAAAGCATCTTTGGCCATTTCTTTACTATGTGGATGATTATGTTGAGTTCTTCCCTTTGTTTTATGCCAATGTAAAACTTTTCCAGGTTTAGCTTTAATTATGTGTGGCGGCGTATTGTGCGTTAAAATTCCGTTTGCATAAAAAGTATCTTCTCCTTCTAATGTCAAGTTATAAATTGTTGATTTATTCATAAGAATGGTTTTTATGTCACAAATTTCTTCTGTTATAAATTCTTCAAATTGTTTCTTAATATTTTTTCCATATCCATATTTTTTATGAAATTCTTGGTGATGCTTTTCACAAAGAGTAATACCATTATTTATATCTCCAGCCTGTTTTGGATACTTGTCAACAGAATTTAAATGATGTGCGTTTAATTTTGCTTTTCTTCCAATATCTCCACAAATTTGACATGCATATTTATCTCTTTTAAAAATTCTTCTTGCGAACTCTTTTGATTGTGGAATCCCAATATATTTCCCTCTAAAATATCCACCATTCCATTGATGGTTTTTTTCTCCAACTTGATGTAATCCTTGCTTTTTTCTTGTTTCTTTAGATAACTTCCAATGCTTTCCTTTTGCTCTTGTATGACTTGTAAATTTATTATAACATTCTTGTGAACAATATTTTGAAGTATCTTTTCTTGAAGGATTAACAAAAAACTCCTTTCCACATAAACATTTCAATATTATTTTCTCTTTCCTATTTTTTTTATTCCTTATCACTAAATCTGGTCTTTTTATTCCCATAAGTGCTTTACTTATTTGAGGACATTTCTTACCTTTATTCCAAGCCTCTGTAACTCCCTTCTTATTTTTATTCCAAGGTACATTCCCATTTTTAAAAACCATTTCTTATTCTATCTCCCTTTTTCAACTCCACTGCTTTCTTCCATCCTTTATTTGTCCAGATTGGATGGTCTTCTGTGACTTCTAATTTCTTATTTTTAGTTTTTATCATAATCTTTTTTATTGGATATCCAATCTCCATTTTTTCTTTTTGGATTAATTTTTTGTATTCTTTTCCAGTCCATATTAATTCTCCTATTTTCAAATCCTTTAATTTCTTGCTTCCTTTCTTTGTTTTTATAAGAATACTGTCTTTAAAAAAGCATCCAAACTCTACAAATCTTCCATAATCCACCATCCAAATAATTATCCCATCACTATCTGATCTTACTTTAATAGAATTTTTTAATCTGCCTGTATCTACCGGCGCAGCAATCATTAACTCATTTTGCATCCTTAATGCAATTCTTGGCAAGGCCCTTTCAATCTTTTCTTTAATCTCATTCATCTTCTAAGTAAAATAACCCAGCCACATAAAAAACAGTTGTTCCATCAAAATTCCTAATGCTCACTTCCTCAACCCTATAAACTTTGGAATCATAAGTTATTTTGTCATATTTATTTAATGTTGCATCTGGCTTTATAAATATTCTAGCATCATAAACTTTGGTTAATCCTGCCTTGTCTAAATTATGGCTTTCCTTATAGGTATCAAAAACAACCTCCATTGCTGCATCGGTCCCATCAGTATAAATTTTATCTCCATGAAAATTTGTTGTTGTTGTTACAGGAGTTCTAACCACTGAAACTCCAAAATCTGCTATTGGCCCATTAACAAAATCTGTTGAAAGACTTGATACTACGCTTTGGTAATAACTCACAACGATTGTCATATCATCCCACATGCCATTTAAGAATGTGATCTCTGTTCCGGTGTTGTTATGATCCACAGTATACTCTGTTGTTAAACTCAAAGCCAACCCACTCACATAAACTAAAAATCCACCTGGCTTTGTGGTCCCAATATTCGCCAAAGTCAAAACCCTGTTCGAACCTCCTGAACTTCCTGAGCAATCCGCGCCAGTGTAATTTTCTGTATCTACCATTATTTTATTCCACCACTTTGATACATTCAACCTGATTGCACCTATATTTAATGGTGTTTGTATCCTGAATGGTTTCTTCTTTATTCAAATTTTCCAATAAAATATTTATATCTAGCTGGTTGTCTTTAGCATATTGTTTCAAATTTAACCAATATCCGCCTCTACAAACTTTTGATTTTGTTACGTTTTCCTCTGTCCAATATGCTGTTTTACTAGTTGAACTCAAATAATCTGCAATAACAACATTTTGATTAATAGAGCAAATATAAGCATGATCCAATTGATCTGGAGTTAGATAAATGGTCCCTCCAAGAGTGGCCACTATCAAGGATAAAATCCCTATCATTCCATAAGTTATTTTTTTATTATTTTTCATTAGATTATTACCTCCTGCAAATATCCATAAGCACTAAAACTCTGAGCTGCATAAGTATCATCTTGAGTAATCGTAACATCTGTATCACTTGAAATATACTGCATATTCAATTCATCACCGGCACTCAATTCAACATGGGTTGTATGTTCAGACCAAATATCTGAATTTTGTTTTGAAGTATCCTGTTCAATATAACTCCCTGGAATTTCTACTCCGTTATCAGTAATTCTCATTCCAACATGAGCATCAGGAGAAGGAGAAGCATCCTGGAAACCCATTCCGAAAGTGATTGTATAATGTCCATCATGATCAATAATTATAGTTCTATTATCTATAAAATTCAAATTCTCCACATCACCCAAACTCGTATTAAAAGTAATATTATACCAAGTATCAACACTAGAAACAACTCCAACTTCTGTTGATAATCCATGCATATAAGAAAGAGAATTTGATATTGTTCCTGTAACGTTTAAATCACCGTCGATAATTGTAATATCATCACCATCTCCTAAAGTAGAATTTCCTGAAACATCCAAATCAACGAACCATCCTTTGGCCCATCTTAAAAGTGATGAACCAATAGAATAAAGTGACGTTGTTTTTGGAATTAAATCTTGTTGGAATTTATAATATAAATCATAATAATCCGATTCTACTAAAATAAATCCATACAAATAATCATAAGTGAGATTCAAAGTCCCATCAGATTTGTCTATTGTATATTCGACATTCTCTGTTAATGTGATTAAATTTCCATCGTTATTCCAGGTGGCACTTGATATTGTTCCGTTGTTACTATTCCCAGATAAATCATAGGTTGTCGTTCCATTATTCTCATTGAATTTTTGTTCTAGAACAATCCCATTATCGAAATCAATTAAATTTATTATCTGTTGTGGTGTTGTGGTGTTGACTATACTATTTCTCTTTAATCCTATTGGGGATCCTGATTCATGCGTTAAGTTTGCATTTTTGAAAAGATATGTTTGATATGTCGTGTCTATGTCCGTCGAACCATAACCATGACACATAGTATA